>WSSedA1B3DRAFT_1000016_pt1 | contig 44374 bp, 49 predicted proteins | sample WetSurSiteA1Bulk_FD_9468 | JGI IMG/M metagenome (IMG submission 9468)
GGGGATAACAACAATGTTAATAGGGTGCAGGAAAACATTAGTAAGAGACCGGGCTCGTGGTCTAGTTGGTTATGACGTCGCCCTTACACGGCGGAGGTCGCCGGTTCGAATCCGGCCGGGCCCATGGTATTTTTTAATTTATCCTCTGCTTTTTTTTAAAAAAGGAGATGTAAAAATTGATTATTTTTGATCTCTACTAATTTGATTAATTCATAAAAAGAAAGGGATCGTTTTTATCAGGATTGCACTTTATTTATACATTCACAACCCAAGTAGTGATGTTAACCATGTCTGATGAAGTGAGAGTTGCAGATGTCGCAGGCAGGAAAGTGCAATGGGACCCGGCGCAGATGCGTAAGATACAGGAACACCCCTGTTTTTCTGAAAAGGCTTGCCACACATTCGGGCGGTGTCATATTCCAGTCGCACCCAAATGCAACATCCAGTGCAACTACTGTATCCGTGATTTCGACTGCGTGAATGAAAGTCGCCCAGGTGTCACCACACGGGTTCTCAATCCTGATGAGTCCATGGAGATGGTAAAAAAAGTTATTGACAAATATGATTATATCAAAGTTGTCGGAATCGCTGGACCAGGTGAACCGCTTGCAAACGAAGAGACCTTTGAAACACTCCGCCGCCTTCATGAGCAGTACCCCAATGTTATCAAATGTATCAGTACCAATGGTTTATTGCTCCCGGAAAAGATCGATCTGCTTCAGAAATACGATGTCGGTAATGTCACGGTTACCTTGAATGCCATAGACCCGGAGATAGGCGCCAAGATCTACCAGTTTATCGATTATAAGGGCAAACGCTATTCGGGCGTCGAAGGCGCAAAAATACTCCTCTCCCAGCAATTAAAAGGTATTGAAGAGGCGGTCAGGCGACATATGATTGTAAAGATCAATACGGTCTATATCCCAGGAATTAATGAAGATCACATTCCGGAGATTGCAAAAAAAGTTGGCGAGATGGGAGTGTATACATTTAATGTCATACCTCTTATTGCACAATACAAGTTTGCCGATATTACACCACCAACTCCTGAAATGAAACGCAAAATGCAGGATGAGTGTGGGAAATACGTCAAACAAATGCGCCACTGCCAAAGGTGCCGGGCGGATGCAATCGGAAAACTTGGGCACGATATTCAGTCATGCCTCTATGAAAAGAAATAATTCCTTTTCATTGCAACAGTTTCGATTTTTCTCAAAATCCCGGTAGTTATTGATAGTTTCCGGATTCAAGCTCAAACCGAATTGCTCATTTTTTAACATTGATTTTGTGAGGAAATTTTAGACAAAAAAGGGGAAATTGCCAAAGAAAATAAAAGCGTATAATTCACAGGAGAGGATTTGCTGCAATGGGAGAAGGTGGTTTATCAAGCCCAGCCATTACCACGATTCTGTCCAATTCAGCAATGACCGGTTTTAATGACGGAGGTATAGCTGTGTCCTCAGTATTCACCGTTTTGTTTTCATAGCTTATCGAATATTTTATTAAATCGACACTACCAGGCCGTGCCGAATAATTCCCTTCCAGCTGAGAAAACTGTGCCTGATTGAACAGGATAATGATATTGTCGATATCCGTTTGGTTCAGGTCAACCTCGCTATTAATGGTTTTGCTCGATANGAGGGCAATTCCGTTGTCAAAAATGACCAGCCGGTCATTAAATCCTGCAATACCCCCGCTCCGGTAATAATCAATCAATACTTCAGGTACCTTGGGGTTTGGTTCAGGTGATGTCTTAGATCCAAGACACCCGGTTACCAATACTGCGGCGATGATAAAAAATATGCATATCATCCACCTTTTCCAGATAATAATCCCCCCGTTTTAAAATCCAATAGAGATTGTCCTTGTCAGATCTGGACAACATCTATTTTTGAGGACTTTGCAGCCGCTTTACGTTCAGGAAGGACTTCTTCAAGTGCCTTGATCAGACCATCGATTTTTTCATTGGTGAATGTTGCCCTGAACGCAGCAAGTTCTGTGGCATTCATGATCATGATCCCTTTTTTCTTCATAGGAAGACCATGCTCACCGATCGGGTTTATGTCGATAGCAAGAGAGGCTGGCCGGTTCTTTGTTGCCGGAAGTCTGATGATAGAAACACCTTTTACTGAGGTGTTTTTTCGCTCCCAATCCTGTCCTTCTTCGATAAATGTTTTAAGCGTTTGTGATAATTCCATAAAAAGAACTATTGATTTATATATTAAAAGGCTATTCGTTATGATGCGAAAGTAGCCTGTTACTTGGGGCATATAATTTACTTACCTAAAAACACCAGATCTTCTTATACCAGCGTGTGCTATGCCAACGATAAATCTCTCTTCTTATCAACAATTCTCACTTGACAAGACTCTTGGTTGTGGCCAGGTTTTCCGGTGGGATCAAACAGATGACGGATGGTGGTATGGGGTTGTCGATGGCCGGGTTGTCAGGATTCGGCAGGAGGGAAGACAAATCATATATCATGGGGCTCCTGGATCGTTTATTAAAAATTATTTTTCCCTCGATCTGGACCTCATGTCGATCCTCGCATCCATAGATCAAGATCCCTTTATTCACACCGCAATCAGTCGTAATAGCGGATTACGTATTATCAGGCAACCGAAATGGGAATGCCTCATCTCGTACATCTGCTCGACAAATTCGAATATCCCGACCATACGGCGCAGGATAGCCTCTATTGCTGAACGGTTCGGTAAACCGATCGATTTCGAGGGAAAAACGTATTTTACATTTCCTGAACCCTACTCAATCTCATGCGGGGAACTCGAGGATTTGACGCCGTGCCGGTTGGGCTACCGTCAGCCGTATATCTTTGGTACCTCCTGTTCGGTTACTGATGAGAAATGCTGGGATGAGATGATTGAGAAACTCCCATACAAAGATGCGAGGAAAGAACTGATAAAACTGAAGGGCGTCGGCCCTAAAGCCGCTGACTGCATCCTCCTCTTTGCCTTCCAGAAATACGAATCTTTTCCGGTTGATGTCTGGATACGCCGGATCATGAGGGAAAATTATCTACCAGACCTTTTAAAAAATGCACCTCTCACTGTGCGCGATTATGATACGATCCGGAACTTCGCACGAAACCATTTCGGGATATACTGCGGGTATGCACAAGAGTACCTGTATGCAGCAAGAAAGCAATAATAGCACTAAAATTGTTCTTCATCCTGGAAAAAATTTATTGATGATATTATCACGAAAAGAAAAACCGGTTTTTTACGTACCCATATCCCAGCTGCAGAGATATTTCTTCTGCTCATTGCTCATTGTATCGATTGAAAGGCCCAGAGATGATAGTTTAAGGTCTGCAACACGCTCGTCAATTTCTGCTGGAACTTCATAAACACCGCCTTTTAGATTCCGGCCGTTCTGTGCGATATACAGGGTGCAAAGAGCCTGCAGGGCGAAACTTAAGTCCATAACTTCAATCGGGTGTCCCATTCCCTTCGGTGTAGCAAGGTTAACAAGCCTTCCCTCAGCAAGAACATGAATTGCTTTTCCTTTCACAAAGAAGGTCTCAATACCATCGCGCTGAATAACTTTTTCTGCGTGTTTATGGAGCCATGCTATGTCTATCTCAACGTTAAAGTGTCCGGCGTTTGATAGTATAGCACCCTCTTTTAAATTTTTGAAATGCTTTGCATTAATTACGGCAACATTACCAGTTGTCGTAATGAAGATGTCTCCCAGTTTTGCTGCCTGATCCATTGACATGACATGATAACCATCCATATGTGCTTCAAGCGCACGGCGCGGATCGATCTCGGTGACAATAACTTTTGCACCAAGGCCGTGAGCTTTTTTTGCAAGCCCCCTGCCACAATACCCGTAACCGGCCACTACAACATACTTACCGGCAATCAGGGTGTTTGTCGTAATCATGATCGAAGTAAGAGCACTCTCCCCGGTTCCATGAACATTATCAAAGAAGCGTTTCATGGGTGTATCGTTGACTGCTATGACAGGAAACAGAAGTTTTCCTTCTGCGGCCATCGAGCGGAGACGGTGGATGCCTGTCGTCGTTTCCTCACATCCTCCAATGACTTTTTTAAGCAGATCACGTCGTCTGGTATGGATATAGTGGATTAAATCCATGCCGTCATCTATTGTAATGACAGGTTTTGCATCCAGTACAAGATCAATTGCGGCATAGTATTCTTCAACTGAACATGCTCGTTTTGCATAGCAATGGACATTTTTTAAAGAGTTGAGGGCTTCTGCAACATCATCCTGTGTCGAGAGGGGATTGCATCCGGTAATATGCACTTCAGCCCCACCAGCAGCGAGAGTCGATACCAGATTTGCGGTCTTGGCCTCAACATGAAGTGCCATTCCAATTGTCATCCCTGCAAATGGTTTCTCACGCTCAAACTGTTTTTTTATGGTAGCAATAACCGGCATATACTGCGCAGCCCATTCAATTTTCAGCATTCCTGTACTCATGATACTCCTCAATGGAACGTACTCAAATAGACACAAGCCCGGGGACTAATGTACCCAATGAGTAGGCATGCCAAATTACATAAAAACTCCTGAAAAACCCCGTTTCGATCCTACACTACTGACGAGGGAGGGAAATATAGATAGGTGTTGCAAACCCAGATTTTATATATGGTGCTCACACGACGGATCATCCCCTGCCTTGACCTTAAAGAGGGGCGGGTGGTGAAAGGAACCCATTTTTTGGGTCTCCGTGACGCCGGCGATCCGGTTGCCCTCGCTGAACGATACAATGAGCAGGGAGCCGATGAAGTTGTGTTTCTTGATATAACTGCATCAAAAGAGAAGCGTGGCATCATTATCGAGCTGATAAAAAGGGCAGCCGATGAGCTTTTTCTGCCGCTGACGGTTGGCGGGGGCATCCGTTCGCTTTCTGATATTCAGCAGATCCTGCGGGCCGGTGCTGATAAGGTTAGCATTAATACGAGTGCCGTGCACGATCCAATGCTGATAACAAAAGGCGCCGAATCGTTCGGCACCCAATGCATAGTTGTGGCAATGGATGTCCGCCGGAATTTTTCCGATAATAAAAATGCTATTCCGGTGGTCCTGGAAGATGGCTCTACCTGCTGGTATGAAGTTGTCATCTATGGGGGTAGCAAACCAACGGGCATGGATGCGGTCTCCTGGGCCCGGGACGCCGAGGAACGCGGTGCCGGGGAGATCCTGCTCACGAGCATGGAGACCGATGGCACAAAAAATGGCTTTGACATTGCGATTACGTCTGCCATTTCTGAAGCTGCCGGAATTCCGGTAATCGCAAGCGGAGGCGTGGGTACCCTTGAACATTTCTATGACGGTTTTGCTAAAGGGAAAGCAGATGCATGTCTTGCAGCAAGCGTCTTTCACTACGGTGAGTTCACGGTAAGGGATGTAAAAGAGTATCTCAGAGGGCGGGGTATCCCGGTACGGCTCTGAGATCGAACTCGAATGCAGCAACGGGGTGCTCGAGTTCAAACGCGTTCAGCACTAACGGATGGATCTCCCCTAAGACCCCGATCTTTTTTCCGGCAACGATAAGATCGCCCCGCCGCCCTTCAATGAAAGCCAAGTCTGCTGATTCTTTAATGGTATACTCAATGGAGAGCTCATGGAGAATTGCATCGGCCGAAGCGTAGGCTTCCGAGAAGTCCGCGTCAGGATGCGTACTGACCCCTGCTGCCTGCTGGTAAGTGAGGCAGGAGTTCACGACATCGCCCACCGTGAAGAGTCGCTGGGGCAGTTCGCGGTGCCGGTTCAGGGCCAGAAATTCGAGGAGGAGGGGGAGCAGCCCGGTCCTGACCACCGTGTTCTCGATGCTGATAGGGTGCATCACGTGAAGGACGCCGTTCTCCTCCTCCCGCTGCATCTTTTTGTATAGTACATCTTCATTGGTTAGGGTGAACGGCATCACCTCGAGATAACCGAGTCCACAGAAAGCTTCGCGGGCAAGGGATGCATAGACCTGAACAGGGTGGGGTTTTCCCACGGTGAATGTAGCCGGCGGCTGGGCCGGGATCCTGTCGTACCCGTACGCGATCGCAACGTCTTCGAAAAGGTCCCAGTCATGCATGATATCAGCACGGTAACAGGGTACCTGCACCTTTACCTCGTCTGTCCCAACCGGTACTGCACCAAACCGCATCTTCTGCAGCAGTGATGCCATTGTGACTGCATTCAGATCAATTCCCAGAAGGCGGGTGCATTCCTGTACACTCACGGTCCGTTCCGCGGGGGCAAGCGTAGGGGTCTGCACCCCTCCAATCCCGACGCTCTCGATGGTTGCCCCAGCTTCTGCCATCGCTGTGCAGATGATATTGACAGCAACACTCACTGCCCGCTTATCGGTCCCGGTCGTGTCAAGAAGAATATTTTTCGTATCGATTGTCACCCGCGTCCGTTCGCCGTTGATGATCGGGGGGAACGAAAGGACGTTGTCGTCATTGTCAACGATCAGCGGAAAGAGCGGGAAATCTTTGACGATCTTTGCATAGTCCCGGCCTTTCGGGTGTTTTTCAAGGATCTCGTCCATCGTCATCTCTTCAGTATAATCGAGCGGGATGAACTTCCGGTTCCGTGGCGAGGCGATGTACCGGAACGGCGGTTTGACCGTATCGAGGTCATGGATGCCTATCGCGACCTTGCCCCTGCCCCTGCCAACCGCCCAGTGGAGCGACTCCTGAAGGTACATGATGCTCTGGATGGATTCATCATCGAACTCAACCCCGCGGATGACTGCTGACCCGAGAACCGGGCGGATATTTGCCAGTGCGGGATCAACGCTGAATGAGATGCCCGAGGGGGTTACCTGATAAGAGGGGAGGCCGGTCTCAATCCCAAGGTAGCCCCGCATGGCCCGGGCAACACCCTCCGGTGAGAAAAGGTCGGGGCGGTCCGGGAAGAACTCCACATCCGCATGGTCTTCTTCGGTTCGCTCCACGTCAGAGCCTATGAGGGCTATCTTATCGAGGATCGTCTTTTTGTCGGTCCGTGTCAGCCGCTCAAGATACTTGTAGGGTAGCGTAATGATTGCCATTATACATCTCCCTTCGTGTAGCGCAGGGCTGGAGTTTCCCGCAGGAACGCAACGTCGCTCCGGTGAAGGTAGCGGAGATCTTTGAGACCCAGCCTGAGCATTGCAATCCGGCTCACACCAAGTCCCCATGCAAGGACGGGGTAGTTGATCCCGAGCGGGGCGGTGACCTCCTCGCGGAAGACCCCGGCTCCACCCATCTCCATCCAGCCAATGCCCTCGACATACACTTCGGCATCGAGACTCGGCTCAGTATACGGGTAGTAGGATGGCTTGAACCGCACACTCTCAAAGCCCATCCGGTTGTAGAATTCCCTGAGGATNCCGAGCAGGTTCCCGAACGTGACCTCTTCGTCCATCACGATCCCTTCGAGCTGCTCAAATTCGGCAAGATGGGTGGTGTCGATTGTCTCCCGCCGGTAGACCCTGCCGATGCAGAAGGCTTTGACGGGGGGGTTCGGGTTTTTCGCAAGATGTTGTATTGAGACGCTTGTCGTGTGGGTCCGAAGGACGCACTGTTCGGCTTTCTCCTCTTTCCAGACCCCACCCCAACCGGTCGATGAAGTCTCTCCTCCGGATTCGTGCATTGCCTTTACCTTCTCATATCCTGGCGGGAGCGGGAGGGTCTCTTTGAGGTAGAAGGTGTCCTGCATCTCCCGGGCAGGGTGGTCCTGAGGCTGGAATAGTGCGTCAAAGTTCCAGTAGGACTGCTGGACGATGCCCCCATAGAGTTCCTCAAACCCCATCTCGAGAAGGATCTCACGCATCTCAGATATGATCCTCTGGTATGGGTGGACTTTGCCGGGATACGCCTTTTTCGGTAGTTTGGTCACGTCGTATTTTTGGAATTTCGCGGTCTTCCATGAACCGGAAATAATATGCTCGCGGGTTAGACTGCCGATTACAATATTAAAAGCTAATTCTTTCGTAATTGTAGGAGTCTGTTTAATTGCAGCGAGACCTGCAGGAGTGATCGCGATTACATATCGGACCGTTTCAGACTCCGACACGATCCCGCGCTTGATAAGATCTTTTGTTCTCGGGTCCACATCAGACGGGTTATGGAGGGCGGCTTCATCCGCGTCGGTTGAGGCTCCCGGTGTTTTTTCAACTGAATTGCCCGCTAATTTCACAAGCCCCTTCTTTCTCAGCTGGCCAAACCCGATCCTGAATGCTTCATGTTTCTGGAGATCGGAAAGTGTTGTTCCCGGCAAGATAAAGCGGAGGAGCTGCGTTTCGGGAAGCCCGTTCTTTGCATACCCCTTCCCTTCATCCGTGTACACGAACTCTTTTGCCACAAGCCGCTCAATGGTGGCAAGCCCCTTGTCTCCTGCAAGGTAAGCCCATTGCACAACAGCTTCGGGAGTTGCTTCCAACAGGTTCGCGAGATGCGGAGCATCTGCTTTCTTCTCGTGTTCCAGAATCGCCAGCAGCCGTTTCTCGTTCTGTGTCAGTTCCGCCATCTTTAAACCTCTAGCTTCTCTGCCGCTACGTCCATCTTTTCCCGGAAGTCTTTGATGAATGCAACCACACGTTCTGCGGTCTCCTTCTTGCATTGGCCGCACATGATCTCTCCGGAAACACATTTCCTGCGAATCTCTGCAAGCTCTGCATCATCTGATACCATATGAAAAAGATTGAGAAGGTACAATGAGCACTTATCCGGTTCGCCTCCAAGACGCTTCTGTTCCTCCTGGGTCATTTTTCCACCGGTGATTCCGCTCATCACCTTCTTTCTTATTGTTGCTTCAGGTTCATAGAAGGAAATGATGCTTTCGGGGATACTGCTCGACATTTTACCACCAGTGAGTCCCGGCATGAAGATATGGTAGGTAGACGAAGGAGTGAAGAATGCAAAACCCCCGTGTGCACGTTCAATCTTCCTCACTTTGGCGGCAACGTCGGTACATTTTGCACCTTTGATATCCACGTGCCCCTCGTACTTCTTTGCATCGGGGAATGCTGCTTTTACCGCATCAAGCGCCTGCTCCGGGGCATTTTTTGACCGGACGCTGATAAAACCATGCCGCTCTTCGACAGTGAACATGCGAAGTTTGTGGGCAACACCCCGTGTGAGCCGTATGTGCGGGTCCTGGTCAATACCTACTGGTACAATAGTCGGGGCTGGTTGACGATCGACCTGGGGGTACAGGATATCTGCAACCTGCATGATCACACTGTCAGCATGGGCTAGATCAGTCTCGGGCGTGAAACCATAAATCGCTGACAGTTCAGAGAAATTCACTTTGGTCGCTGCCTCGAATGCGAGGTCTTTTAACCGGTTGTTTTTACTCTGAGAATAGGTCTGTCCTTCAAACCCGAGGGCATAAAGGCAGGCAAGATACTCCTTACCAAATTCTTTACACTTTTCCCATGACATGCCACGGACCGCATGCGCTTCCCGGTCAGCAATCGTCACGTAGCCATTGCCGCCCTGTTCGACATGCCAGACCACCTCTTTCATCACCATCAGGTGACCGAGGTGCGGGTGCCCGCTCGGCATGAACCCTGTAAGGACGTGGAATGGTGTACGGTTGCGTATCGCACCTGCGATCAGGGAATAGTCCCGGTGCCCGACAACAATACCACGGCGCATAAAATACGGGACGTCAGGGAGCTCCGAAATCACCGGGGCGATAGGATCGATGCCAAAATCGGCAAATAGTTTTTCAACATCGACGGACTGGTTGTTTGACCATGGATTTATCTGCGGTTCAGGCATGATAGGCGCTCACAGTTTGATTCGTGCAAATTCCACGAATTGGATTCCGTTAGTATGTACAGCGCCAAACAACATCTTCTTTTTGACACTGTGCGCCATACGGACAGATCTTGATATGACGCTCATCTGGAGCGGGGCCTCCTTTTCGACGGCATGAACGAGCATATCAGAATGGATATTCTTCCCGCAGTAAACCCGGAAATGATGACCAAACTTATATCCCGTCCGAGGACTGAAATTATGCGCCCTGAGCTCAGTATATACCTTATCCTTCCCAGAAAGTTCTTTGTCGGTTTCACATGCGAGTGAAAAATATTCGTCCTTATTGATAGGGTTCTGACCTTTTTTGAGGGCAATAATTCCTTTCCTCATAAGGTAAAGCAGTTCAACCGGAGCCAGCATCAGGCGATCTTCGTCAAGCCGTTTGCCAAATCCTGCCAGTTCGAGATCTGAATGAGCTGGCGCCATTACCATTGCGGATTTTCCAATCAAAATTGCTTCAACAGGTGATATGTCAGGAGTGTAATCACAGGGTTCTGCTAATTTCTGGAGTTTTATCTCGTAATAGGTCAGCTCTTCTTCGTCATCGACAACAGCAAGAACATACTGCTTGCGCATATTTCTCGAAGCAACTACCTCTTCAATGAATTTTTCAAACCAAATTGGATCGCGTTCTGACAGGACGCGGACAAGATAGAGCGACTCCCCGGTACCAGGTTTTTCACCCCTCCTGAATACCCGAAAATCGTGCGGTCCATTCTGAACTACGTAACCGCGTTCCCGCAGGTCGCGATACACCAAAAAACTTCGCAGGAAATTACTTTGACCTGCAAACTCAGACAACAGGGTGTTGAAGGTATAACCGCTCACTTCAATTTTCTGGCGGTGAAGAAGATAAAGCGCCTCCTGGGGGGATAGTTTTACCCCATCGTGTTCAAGGCGTCCGTATCCACTTTGTTCGTAGAGGATTCGCCCCTCTTTTCCCAAACGAACTACAGTTCCGTCAAATGTTGCCTTCACTGCCTGATCTATTGTGTGTAGAGGATAATAAGAGCATTCTGAGCATCATGAATGCTGATGAGAAATCTAGGGGAAAAAAATTCCAATTATAATCATACCTCAAAAAGAATCCTCGAAAAAAGGTTGTATCAGCGGGGGGTCTGTGACAGGAAAAAAATCGTCGTTTACCGGGCAAGCTCCCGTACTTTTTCGATATTTCCAGCATCATCCCGTCGCTCATCTACCGGAGTTTCGCAGATAAGGAAGAGATCCCGAAAAACCGGGTGATGGAGAATTTGCCGGAATCCTTTTTCTCCGATATACCCCATTCCGATGTGCTCGTGCCGGTCAAGTCCACTTCCCCGATCGCCTTTTGTATCGTTTGTGTGTACAATTTTGATGTTTTTGGTTCCTACCTGTTCATCGAATTGAGCGAGAGTTTCTGCGATCCCTTCTTCTGTACGCATTTCATAACCTGCAGCAAACGCGTGACATGTATCAAAACAGACACCTACCCGCTCCTGTTTATCCAACCCTTCAATAATTCCATGGATATGCTCAAAACTACTGCCGACACTGTTCTTCTCACCTGCAGTATTTTCAAGGAGCAGCATCACGCTATTGTCCGAAGCAACAAGAGCGGTGTTAATTGCCCTGATAACCCGTGCCCGACCCCCCGCAATACCATCTCCAAGATGGTGACCAAGGTGCGTCACGAGGAAAGGGATTCCCAGCATACCACAGCGGTTGAGCTCTGTTGTAAGTGACTTAACGGATTTTTCATATATTTCGTCTTTTGGGGATGCGAGATTCGGCAGATATGGCATATGATCAACCGGCAGGATACCGGTGGTCTTCACTTTTGCCTGGAATTTTTCACAAACTTCTTCTGTTAGTTGTTGAACCGCCCAGCCCCGTGGATTGCGTGAGAACATCTGAAAGACATCGCAACCTGCATCTTTTGCCCTGTCTACAGCGAGGTCGAGCGTGCCAGAAATTGAAACATGGACCCCGACTTTCACCATGCAAGAACCATTCCTGATATCAATGTCATCTGATCAAGTTTCATGTGCGGGATCTATTAGGATATTGTGATTTTTTATATGTCTCGTGCAAGAACGATGAGTGTATCCGGTATTCAGCTCCACGCATGAACCGGGCGTCAGATGTCGGTTATAACTACTATCGATGAAAAAACAGGATAAAATATACCTGAACTATTTTGCTGATCAAAAGACAAGTCAATAACAATGCAGGTAATCTTTTTAGGAACCAATGGATGGTATGATACTACAACCGGCACTACCTGTTCGGTCCTTGTCCAGTCTGAAGAGTTTGATATCATATTTGATGCGGGGAATGGTATTGCCAAAGCAGACCAGTACATCACCCAGGAAAAGCCCGTATTCCTGTTCATCAGTCACCTTCACATTGACCATATTGCCGGTCTTCATACTCTTGTAAAATTCAGGTTTCAAAAAGGACTCCACATCTGCACCCAAAAAGGGAATGTCACAGATCTCAATGCATTTGTCCGGGAACCGTATACTATTCCATTTCCTGATTTACCGTACCTGGTGGAGATTATCGAACTACCCGACAACAGAAATTCCCTGCCGTTCCCTATTGAGTGTTTGCCGCTAATCCATCCGGTACCCTGTCTTGGATACCGTCTGGAAATTGACGGAAAAATTATCACCTATTGTACCGATACCGGTATTTGCGAAAACGCGATTATACTCGCGCGCTATGCAGATCTCCTCATAACCGAGTGCGGGCTAAAACCCGGTGATGAGAGCCCGGGCTGGCCACACCTTAACCCGGAAAACGCAATCCAAATTGCCCAGCTGGCACATGTCAAGCGTCTTGCTATCATGCATTTCGGTGCTGAAGTTTATCATTCTCTGGCGGAACGGTTCGAACTCAGGCAGCAATTCAAAAAAGATTGGCCAGATCTTATCGTTGCAACCGATGACCTGATAATTAGCATATAAAAAGGAGGACCTATTCTTCCAGTTTTTTCATCAGCCACGCCATATTGGCACCGAGTGTTTTCATGGTCATAATGCCTTCATCGTCACTGTTAACATCACCTGGTGCACGCCCGATGCCGATGTTCCAGTACGATGATCCCGGCACGATCATCTGGTTGATGAAGAAGAAATGGTTGAGGGTATCAAATGCATGGATCGCCCCACCACGACGCACTGCGATCACCCCGGCCCCTACTTTCCTCCTGAACATGTCCTGATTGGCTTTTGCCACAAATCCTGAACGGTCGATAAGTGCCTTCATCTCTGCGGATACATCGGAGAAATATGTTGGTGAGGCAAGAATAATCCCATCAGCTTCAAGCATCTTTTCTATGCAGTCGTTGATGACATCCCCTTTCAGCGCGCACCGCTTATCCTGGTTCTCAAAACACTTCATACATGCAATGCATCCTCGNATCTTCTTTCCAGCAAGCTGCACAAGCTCAGTTTTGATCCCTGCTTTTTTTAATTCTTTAAACACCACATTGACCAGAATTGCTGTATTTCCATCTTTACGTGCACTCCCATTAAATGCGACAACCTTCATTTTTCTCACCGTTATTGTAATCCATTTTTCTCCTGAACAGATAAAAATTTCAGTATCCCGTTTATCAGATACACTCGATCAGACTCATGGCACCATCTTAAGAGCCCCCACGCCAAATAGGGTAGCGATATGAATACTCGTATACAATTTTCCGATTTTCACCTATCACGTGAAATCGGTAAAGCGATAGAAGATATGGGCTTTGAAGAGCCCACACCCATTCAGGCACTCGCTATTCCCCTCATCCAGTCCGGGCATGACGTAACCGCCCAGGCACAAACAGGCACCGGTAAAACAGCCGCATTCGGCATTCCTCTCATTGAGAAGATTGATGCATCCCATCGTACAGTCCAGGCAATTGTACTCTGTCCAACACGCGAACTCGCGATCCAGATAGCAGAGGAGTTCTCTGAACTTCTCACCCATCTCCAGCGAATCACGGTCCTTCCGGTTTATGGTGGCCAGCCAATCGACCGCCAGCTTCGGGCACTCCATTCCGGCGTCCATATCGTCATTGGTACACCAGGACGAGTGATGGACCATCTGAGGCGCCGTACACTCTCTCTCGATGCAGTTTCGACTGTGGTCCTTGACGAAGCGGATCAGATGCTTGATATGGGATTTCGAGACGATATCGAACTGATTCTTAAAAAGATCCCACAAAAACGCCAGACTCTTCTCTTCTCAGCGACACTGCCTCAGCCGATTATCGATATATCCAAACGTTTCATGAACAAACCCGAATTTGTCCGTGTTGAATATGCTGAACTGACGGTCCCACAAACGGAGCAATCGTATATTGAAGTTAAAGAGCGCGAAAAACTCGATGTACTCTGCCGGCTGATTGATATTGCCGATCCTCACCTCCTGATCATCTTCTGCAATACCAAGCGTAGGGCAGAAGAGCTCGCTGGGAAAGTAAAAGCGCGTGGATACCGCGCTGAGGAACTTCATGGGGATCTTAAACAGTCACAACGTGACCGGGTGATGGGAGGATTCCGAAAAGGTACCATCGAGATCCTTATTGCGACTGATGTCGCAGCACGGGGTATTGATGTCGAAGACGTCGACATGGTCATTAATTATGATGTACCACAGGATGTTGAGTATTATGTCCACCGTATCGGTCGGACTGGCCGGGCAGGAAAGAGCGGCAAGGCAATCACTTTTGTTGCTCCCAAAGATTTTACCAAACTCCGGGAGATCCAGCATTATGCAAAAATCCAGATCCCCCGGATTCCCATTCCCACACAGAGTGATGTGGCAGAAACACGGACCCGCACGATGCTTGAAAAAGTGCGTGAAACCATAAACGCCGGAGGAATGGAGACCTATATCCGCATCATCGAAAAGGAAACCGAAGGTGACATCAGTACCATCGATATCGCCGCTGCACTCCTCAAGTTACAAATGGAACATGGTACCGAGGATGTTCCCGAAAAACGCGAAGAGGTCGATTTTGCAGATACCGGTGCAGAACCAGGAATGGTCAGGTTCTTTTTAGGAGTGGGCAGGATCCACAAAGTCGCTCCAAAAGATATCGTCGGGGCGATCGCAGGAGAAACAGGAATTCCCGGTAAAGCTATCGGGGCAATCAGGATCCTTGACTCTTACTCATTTGTCGAAATCCCGAAGGAACACGCAACCGAAGTATATACTATTATGAAAGAACGTACAATCCGTAATCAACCAACCGGGATCGAACCGGCATCCGGGAAACGGGCGTAACTCCGAAACTCTCATTTTTCTTTTGTTTTTTCATCTGTTAATCAAGGTCAGTATCAGGAATATGGAGTATACCTTGATCAACTTCTGTAGCAATGAACACAAAACTCAAATACCCTCCCGGGAAACTATCCGGTATGAACAAGTCATTGATAATTGCATCCGCAGGTTTTCTCTGTATTGTGCTTGTACTTGTTGCCGGGTGCATGCAACCTGCAACAACGCCCGTAACACCAACATCAACTCCTACAGTAACAAGTGTTTCCGCTACCCCAACACTAAAACCTACATCTGTCTCCTCAACACCGGGCCCTACACAAACCCTGCCCGAAGTTTGGAGTCTTGAGATCCAGGTACAAAGTAATGGTTTTGCCCCGGATCCTCAGATTATAACTACGGTCCGTGGCGGCAAAGGGCTTAATTTTATCCAGCAGGTTGATGTAAAGGTCACAAGGTCAGATGGTGTTGTGGAAACGGGTATTATTCCTAAACCACTTAAAGTCGGGGATTCGGTATCCTTGAGCGGCACCACCGCACCCGGGTACGCTGACCGGGCAGAAGTCTGGGCAACTGACCCACAAGGTGTTAAGGTTAAGATTTTCGATGATTATGTCCCGTTCAGGACTTACAATTAACTAATTTTACTAATCCCTTTTTTATACGAACCTATTACAGGGTTTTTATTTTTTCAGGAGCCTTTTGAAGGATAAGGTGCTGTTTAACTTTACCTTTTACGTTTTCTTCCAATCCGGCTATGGTCCTGATGTCCCGTATCGCATCAACTCGATCAATGAGGATCTCCCCCACCGGATCAATGCCGAGATTTCTTAAAAATGCAAAAATTACCCGGGTTATGCAGGTGAAGTTTTCTTCACCCTTCCTTCCCGCAACGGAAAATACTAGCCCTTTTTGCCCCGTCCGCCCACCAGAGATTACCCGCTCCGCATGGTATGCCTGGCAACGATCGACTACCAGCTTGAGCCCTGCTGGAACCGTATTCGTGTAAACAGGAGAACACACTATAAAAAGAGATGCCCCTCGAATAGCATCGATGATACTACCCATATCATCATCAAAGACACAAGTTCCGGTGTTGTAACACTGATAGCACCCGATACAGCACCGGATATCCATGTCGTGAGGGAAGATAACCTGGGCTGTCCTGCCGACTTCATGTGCTGCATCAACTGCCCATCCGGCAAGGATACTACAGTTCCCATCTCCCCGCGGGCTACCCTGGATAATGACAAGGTCTGATGTCGTAACAACCGGGTTTTCCGTCACCACTTTCCGGTGATTAAGGATAAAACCCATTGGATTATTCCGGATTTCCCGCTCCCATTCATCAAAAATCTGCGTCGCGATATCCGAAGCAGCTAGCGGTACAAGCGGGGAGTATTCGAATGAATTGGTACGAAAAACCGCAATTATAGTTTCCCCTGATTTTAACAGAATAGTAAACCGGATCATTCCAGGATAAAGTGCAGAAAAATCTTCATGATACAGGTTCAGTGCATACTGTACATTACCGGCATTTATTTCAACACTACGCACAACTTCCGTGACCGGATCCATTATGCATACTATCTTTCTAAAAAGACAAAAATGCTCTGCGTGACTGGACACTGTCACAAAAGCAATAAGGTGTGCCACCACAGTAACCGGTAAATCTGGTCGGTGATCTAAATTTCCTTAATTCCTATTCCTTTGCGCATCGAGGCACTGACACAAGAGCGAAACAGACTTTTTGAATTTCCCATAAAAAAACTCGCAGAATGCATTAGGAAGATAGGATTCAGGTGTACATCGTGCGCGAAGTGCTGCACCCGGGCATTCAATGGACATGTATTCCTGCTCGACCGTGATGTAACCGCCTTAAAAGCAATTGATCCTGCAGCTCTCGAACCCGCTCCTGCGCCAGAGTTTTGCGACCAGAACGGTATTTTCTATGTATCCGGGTATGCATTACGGACTCAGGATGATGATGCTGGATCCTGCTGGTTTCTAAAGGACGGAATATGCCAAATTTATGACCGTCGCTTTACCATCTGCCGGATTTATCCGTATATGCTTCACCGTGAACCCGATGAATCAGGAAAAATTGACTGGCGACAATTCTCGGGGCTTGATCAGCATGGAGAGTATGATATGATTATCTCTGATGACGTAAGCCTCGACCTTGCACGTGAAACCAAGGAATACGAAAATGCATTCCTGACGCAGGAGATTAGATTTCTCGAATTTATGCAAGAGTATTTTGACAGTCACCGGCTACGGCACGTTCAGAAAGTATACGATGACCAGTTGAGACGATACAACCGAGGAGAAAAGATCATCGTGATGGTTTATTATGATGGTGTTTTGGAGCAGCACGTTATTAATAACCGGCAGGCTCTTCATCGATAACAATGTCGGGGATTTCCTGATGTGCGCATGCATTTTTTGATTCTCTGATTTAAAAAGAATTAATTCAGATGTTCATTAGAATCTTCATTATGGAGATTACCCTCCTTTTTTCGGTAGCATCCAAAAAATACAATGATAATTTGATTTTTTTTAAATGCTCGTGGTCATTTACAACCCTGTCTTTTCTACTGGAATTATGAGTTTAATTCTTTAAATTTTGATTTGGGCTTAATATGGACGATTTATGAGATCCCGTTATAGATAGGAAATTGTACTATTTCCTGTCTATTATTTACTTATTGCCTATGTTGCCTGATTATTAATGTAACAATCGTGAATTATGAGTGCACCGGCCAATTAGAACTTTATATGTCGTTCGTTCCAGTGGAAGGAAAGGGGTATAAAAGCATTATCAATTTGCCGGATTGAATGAATAATCATAATTTTATAATTAAATCCAAAAAGGCGTTCACTATTAGAGGATTTTATATCATCAATTCTTGCTCTTTTTCACAATATTGTACTATTCATATTTCTGGCTGTATGATTTGCTCTGATATTCACCTGCTGTAAGTAACAAATGGGCACCTCTTAACATTTAATAAACCCATCCTGATCAAGATTCAATTCCAACGGTATAAGATGCAGAACATAGAACACAACAGAAAACTGGATACGTGGTATTTATATCATGAAACAAATTCTTAAAAACAACAATGAAAAACCATCACACTACTGATCTGAAAGCCATTGCTATGAACGCAATGAGGAAATATGGTTTTGAACCCTTGTTCCCAAATTCCGTTGTGAGTGAAGTCGCTTCAATTCCTGTGAAAATGCTTTCGGATGTCAAGGAAAATACCAAAGACCTACGTATGCTTCTCTGGTCGTCGATTGATAATTACGATTCCATGGATCTCGACCAGATAGAATTTGCAGCTCGAGGGCAAATGGGGAGATACAGGTAAATATCGCCATTGCTATTTCGTTAAAACACTCCGCATCTTCTGGTTCTTAATATCAGGTTATCTAATTATATTTCAATAAAAAGTCACCTGTTTTTCCGATACCATGCCACAGAATATCCAAGACAAAAATCAATATTCGCGCGAGAAAGAATCCGATACTATCCAGAAATTCTTCCAACGTCCGTTTTTCCTGAGTTTAACTATCGGCATTCCTTTCTGCTTATTCAAGCTCCTTTTTGGTGTTACTGCGATCCGGATGGGGGATCAGAATAATATTCTCTTAACCGTTTCCGGGTGGATTGTGATATTCTGGGCGACCACCGATCTTATTATGAATATAGGGCGATCCGCGCTTGACCTTCTCCACCGCCCGGCACATTTTGAATACTGCACTATTGCCCAGATCGGCCGCATTTTTCATAAACCTGTGGTCTTTCTTGCGATCGATACTCTCCTGACATTCGGGATTATCTGTGCTATGCTCTGGTCGGGCTGGATCACAAAACTCACTCCCTTTGAATTAATCCTGTGGTACTCTGCTACAACCCTGAACCTGATCAGCCTCTCCCTTGTGTCAATATATAATGAGATAAAAATTGTTTGACACAAGAAGGAATAATGCTGTGAACAAACCCGGAAATTTTTATCAGGAATAACCCCAAAATTGCGCTGGAAATTACCAGAACAATTCGCGCGGAAGAATCCCCAAAAGGGAATTTTGTCATTATTTTTGCTCTAATCCGAAAAAATCACATAAAAAAAACAGAACGGTTTGAAAGAAAACCATAAAACTTCCACTCTTTTTTAAAATAACGTTTACAATAAAATCCTGGTTCTACCGGAAAATTTGGGAAAATATTACTAAAATTGTTGGCATTTGAGTTTTTATGGCAGTAATACATCCAGATTTCCTACCGCTCAATGACTTGCTGATATGGTGAAGTTCTTATGCTCGGGCGGCGTATAGTATTCCACAGTTTTATACTGTATGAGTAATATTATGTATGGATCAAACAATTATGGCGGCTCCAGAAACTTTGGCGGCCCAAGGGACTCCGGTCCACGTGAAATGACGAAAGTAATCTGTTCAGACTGCGGCAAGGAATGCGAAGTTCCCTTCAAGCCAACCGAAGGCAGGCCAGTATATTGCAGGGATTGCCTGCCGAAACACCGGAAACCCCGGTTCTAATTTAAAAATTTATAATCTTTTAATTTTTTTACTTCTTTTGCTATTCTGATATTATTTTAATAACCCTCTCTCCTCAATGGAATTATTTTGCATCATCGCCGAGAGCTTCGCGGCTTCGCATCTGGTAAAGAACCATCGGATCCATTTCTTTGAACGAATCTTTAGCAGTCCGCATGATAACATTGGTAATACCGCTGTTAACAATCATCTTCGAACAGAGGAAACATGGCCATATCTGCGTGAGATCATCGGTTGCGACATCAAATCCCGCTAGATAGAGAGTGCATCCACGTGCATGTTTTCCTGCCTGGAGGAGCGCGTTCATCTCTGCGTGTACACTCCGGCAGCGCTCATAATTTGAGCCCGACGGGATATTGTGGTCTTTTCGCCAGCACGTATTGAGTTCAGTACAATCCATTTGTTTTCGCGGGGCACCCGTATATCCGGTGGAAACGATAGTGTTATATTCATCGACGATAATCGCGCCGAAATTACGACGCAGACAGGTGCCCTGGTGGGCACACCGCAGTGCGAGGTCAAGAAAATAATGATGCCTGTTGGTCCGCATGTGAAGAAAGTATAGAAAATCCCGGTATTAAAGAAGCATGGTTTGAAGCAGGGAGTATTCTGGGATTATACAAGAGTGGAGATGAAATAAAATATCACCGCAAGGTGCAGAACCAGAAACGCCGGCACAAGCAGAAATTTTGTTTTGAGGGTTTTATAGCGGAAAAAATTCATCGCGCAATATGCTCCAATTGGACCAATGCCAGGATAAGTAATCGCTTTTCTGAAGTTCTCCGAGAGTTTCTTCGTGCTTTTCTCTTATCATATGCATATACACAAAAGACAATACCATTGAGAATTGCATAAATTGCCAAATATATTTCAAAATCTAAAATTTTTACCATCCCAATAAAAAAACCCGCTTTTCTGTCCTGATTATCTCATTTGCGCCATTATTCAATAATACCACAGTTAAAGCGAAGGTGTTATGACATTACGATTTGAGGGAAAAACGCCATTTACAGTACATGTGCTCCGGGTGCGGATCCGAAGGGGCAAAGATGCATTCGACCTTTATCCTGCGATCAATTTCCCGGGCAAAACCCGTAAACTCCGCACGATGCATTTCACGGCACACATACTCTCCCAGACCCCGCTTCAACCGTGCTTCCTGGGTCGGACATGATGGAACGGAAAGAATGACCTCATTTTCTCGTTCATCAATTGTATATCCAACGATCATTGCCCAAGGGAAATGGCGTAATGCCCGAACAAACCCTTTCAGGCCCTTTTCGGTGATATTAAATCTTCGTATGATATCTTTTGCGGCCATACCTGCGACGCGCCCCCATACCAGTTCATTGATCAACTCAGCCTCCGGTTGCCCATACTTTTCTGTGATAGAGATGAACCAGAAGGCATCTACTACCCGGTAATGCCAAAGAAGAAATTCCAGGTACTGGTGTTTAGCTGCGTCATTCATCTGATCAAAGATCTCAAGGTCCATGCTGCTCACGCTTTCATTATCAGGCTTAAGAATGATATAGGATATTTACAAATAAATTAGGAAGATATTGTTTGACCCTGTATATCCGATTGACCCGAATACGTTCTGTTGATTAGTTTGCCACCAATAATGACATAGCATTCTCGGAACGATTAAACCTGGTTAGAGCGGGAAGCGATATTTGAGATATTGGTTAACAAGTCTGCTACAATCAAGGAGTAAGCCCCGATTTCGAGGTCAGTTACCGTGATTTATTGGATAATTCACTGGCATCAGATCTGATCAAAGACCGTATAGCAGTCGAACAAGATACCCTGCCAGGCAATCCCATTATCATAGCCTGGTTCAGGCATTTATCGGCCTGATCGGTTACATCATCTATCACAAGAGAACAAAACTATAGTAGCGTGTACGTTCATGCCTATAACCCCAGTAATCAGCGTATATACAATTGGACGCATTTCATCGGGGGGTTTAAACACCTTCGCTGGACCGCAAAATCTGCTCCTGTCGATTACAGGAAGGTTTACCTATGATTGACAGGATATTTGGAAGACTTGCAGAGGTTATCAACCACCATCCCAGAAGGGTGGCAATTGTCCTTGGAATTGTGTTTATCATTGCATTATATGGTTTGACACTCATCACCATGGAGACGGGTAACGATACCTATCTGGATAAGAATTCACCTGAGGGNATCCTCAACAATCACTATGCTGACACATTTTCATCAAATGCTCTCATTCTTATTGTCGAAACCAGTGATCCTCTCAGTCCCCAGGTACTCAGCTATATCGACGGACTTGAACAGGATATTAACCAGCAGGAAAATGTGGAGGGATCGGCAAGTGTTGTTGATCTCCTTAAAAGTGCAAACGGGGGTATACTACCACAGTCCAAAGGAGAGATAGATAATATTGTTACCCGGATACCACCGGAAGTAAAATCAACCGCCATCCCTTCAAATGTACTGACACTGGTTCAGATCACCCTTTCACAGGGACTGTCTGAAAAGGCAAAGAGTGCCACGTTGAAAAATGTAGAGGCACTGATAGACCACAGCAGCCCTCCACCCGGTGTAAAGGTCTCGGTTTCCGGGAGTGCAGCATTCTCCGAACAGATGAAGGCCGAAATGGGATCTTCAATGGGTGTACTTATTGGTACTGCAATGGTGCTGATGGTCATTGTCATGGGCATCCTGTTTTCCTATGCCAGCCACCGTTTCCTCCCGGTACTCTTCGTGGGAATGGGTCTGACAACAGCAATGGGTTTCATGGGACTTGTTGGTATCCAGCTCAATATGGCGGTGATTGGTGCTTTTCCAGTTATGATTGGTCTGGGCATCGACTACGGAATCCAGTTCCATGCGAGACTGGACGAAGAAGCCCGGAAGGGATCGCTTGACAAGGCTATATCGGTAATGGTAACACGGACGGGTCCTGCCGTAATGTATGCAATGCTTGCCACCTGTATGGGATTTATCGCGATGTTCATTTCGACAGTCCCCATGATCCGTTCGTTCGGACTGGTGGCAATGATAGGGGTCATGAGTTGTTTTATTATTTCGCTAATTGGTATCCCTACCGTTGCTCACCTCGTCAACTATACACCAAAACAACAAAAAACTGAATTATGTTATGCAACTGGGGAAGGTGCCTGCGAAAATATCCCATCGCAAACTCAAGGTCTTTCCAATAGTCGTGCACCAAAAAAGAGTTCCTGGACGTATGGCCAGTTCCTGACGGATATTTCTGTGAAAATTGCGAAAAACCCAATACCAATTCTTCTGATTGCAGGAATGATTGCCTTTGTGGGTTTCCAGATCGACTCTCAAATCCCGATCGAAACGAGCGAGAATGCTTTTGTTCCCAGTGATATGCCGGCCAAAGTCCAGATGGATAAAGTGACCGGTATTCTCGGCTCAACCAACACCGCCGATTTCATCATCCAGGGAAGTCGTGTCACTGATCTCGATACTGTTCGGTGGATGAAGGAATTCCAGGATTATGAGCTCGCCCATCATACTGAACTAACCCATGCAACAAGCATCGTTACATATATCCTTGCGTATAATGGGGGGGTTTTACCCGAAGACCAAAGCCAGCTGAATACCGTGATTGAAAAGATCCCACCTGAGCTAAAAAAACCCTACCTTAGCGGATCGATGGAAGGTGTCATCCGCTTCAATACTATCAAGCTAGAGATGAGCTCACAGAATAATCTCAAGATCCAGATGGAAAAAGATATAAAATTCCTTCAACCACCCACCGGAATTACTCTTGAACCGGTCGGGTCGTTTTATCTTTTCACGTCTCTTATCAATGGCCTTGTATCATCAAAAGAAGCAATGACCATGCTCGGCTTTTTACTCGTTTTTATGTTCCTCGCAGTTGTTTACCGTCGTATCGAGGCAGTTTCCCCGCTGGTCCCAATTATATTTATTGTCGGGTGGAATGCGGCTGCGATGTACATATTGGGAATCGCTTATACCCCACTTACAGCAACACTGGGATCCATGACAATTGGCGTTGCTGCTGAATATACGATCCTTGTGATGGAACGATATGAAGAAGAACAGGCGCGTTTGCATGACCATGTTGCTGCAATTCAGGAAAGTGTGAACAAGATAGGTACTGCAATAACGATCTCAGGTCTTGCCACCTTCTTTGGGTTCTCAGCGCTATGTCTCGCAAGTTTTCCTATCATCAGCAACTTCGGGATTACTACCCTGATAGCTGTCGGGTTCTCATTGATTGGCGCGATCTTTATCATGCCGGCAATTCTCTCTGTGATGGGGGATCTGACAGAACGTTTGGAAGAAAGGAAAAAACGTTCTTTAAAGGATCGAAAAAATCACGTTGAATGGGAAGTAAAAGAACATTTGGAATTATAGTTATTATTCTTTTTTTAACAAAATTCTGGAAAAAAATCTGTAGTGGAGAGAGAAAGGGGCGTTGCCATCTGCATGACTCTCTTATAGGACAATCATCTCTCGATATGGCTGCCGTCACAAAATGGCTTATTATATGATTTTCCACAGCGACACAATGTGGCCCTGTTCCGTATTTCATAGACATACCCCTCCGATGATTCAACCGGAATACTCCCACGTACCCAGAGAGGACCGTGTTCACTTCGAGGGGGGTATTCAATGACCACAATGGATTTTTCGAATTCGGGTTCAAGTGCCTTGCCGCTCTTTCTGTCCCAGACAACAAGACGCCCGGATGGACAATTTCCTGCTTCTTCGATTGCAATGTCCCTGGCTTCAGGATTACCTGATTGTCGGGTAAGGTTCCAGATCCCACCTGATCGCATGCAAAACCTCGCATGAACACACATATTATCAGCATCAGTAAGTGACAGGGTGGGTCCGTTAATCTTGTCTGCCCGGTTGAGGTATGGTGTATCATCTGCAGTCTCAGTTCCGTCAAAGTGAATTTTTATGTGTGAACCGTCACAAAAGGGTTTATTTTTCGATTGCCCGCACCGGCACAGCAAATATTGTTCCTGGAGGGGAAAAGTTGTCAATTCATGCCAGGTACTGCAATATCCCTCTGAATCGTTTCGGATTTCTTTTATTTGGAGCGGGATCCCTCCGGAAACGAGGTAAGGGCCATTTTTGCAAACACTGATCCTTTTTCTACCATCATGGGGGGAAGAAGGATTTTCATTTTTTTTGGACATGATGCTCCTGCTTTCCGTTTCACTATTATATTTTTTACCGTTTCTGATCAATTACGTTTCTATACTTTTAAATTGGCATGAGAGTTTTTTGTGTAAAAGTGTAAAATAGATCCCTATTATTTTTGGTTCTCTTCGGTCTGGTGTGCCGGGCAGAAATTGCAGATGGAATAGAAAACCTCTTTTTCTTTGTCCCGGATAAGGCAATAATATTCATGTCCACGCTGTTCAACAAAAAAGCCACCGGGAAATGGCATTCCTACTGGATGTCCCGGTTCATCGAGGACAAACATGGTGAATGCTGCCAACAGGTAGTAAAATAATCGGTTCTTTGGATTCCGGAAGTAAGGGTTGCGTTCGTTTGTATCGTTCCACGAAAAACATCCATCGGGAAGCATCCGGCAGAATTTTTCAAATATCTCATGATCACGGATTGGATCACTCATCCTGCTAAATGCCTTCGAGTGGTATAATGCGAGGAGCTGGTGATGTTTGCCAAACAATTGTTCGCGAAAATAAGGACGGATCGCTTCCCGGTAGGGTGAAGGAAGTTTTTCGATTTCATTGTTAAGCCTGCCACCAATCATCTGGAGATCAAAAAGTGTATATTTAAAAATTTCATGAGTTAGAGATTCACCAAGTTCACCTTTAGTACGGGCAGTGATCAATCGTTCTGCGATCTCCCGGATCACCCTGTTCGCTTTTTCGTGATCTTCAGCAGGTTGGATCACATTTTTCGTTTCCATGAGCCTTGAACCTTTTGTATACTAATATCTATCCTGTGCAAAAAAAACAAATTGGTTGGCAAAGGTGACAAAATAATGTTTTCGTGTTTATTAATTTTCGGGACAGATAATCAGAGGTGTGAGAAATTTAAACTATGTACCCAGCTTTACAATTCAATGAAAATTATTAATAAAAGCAATTGGATATTAAGAGAATTCCCCGTTATGCTAATATCCGGGTTTTCTTGAACGGGCTGAAAATATTTATCAAAATGCAGTAAAAAATGCTATTTTTGTTTATTCATCAAACAAAAAATATAAATATAATATTGAATAATTATTATTTATTATGATTTTTGGAGGTGGTTTCCTTTTTAGTTAGGGGTCGTCCCTGCCTCTTTATANTCCAGTGCGCAAACACACACACCTTAATCCAGCCATTTTGATACTATGGCTGGTCGTTTCATCCTCCGCAATATCATNAAAAAATTATTAATCTACCTTTTTCCTTCCTGTTCCAAGTCAATAGAACAAGCNGCAAAAAAGGGGATATTTATTTACCGGTTTTCATTACTGAANAACTGTTTTTGCCGCTTTCGAATGAAGAAACTGAAGTGACTGGAAAGTTTAGACTTTCAGGGTCATCTGCATGGCGTCACTCTTTTCAAACGATGAGACACGGAGCCCGATAAGGCGGATCCTGGTGCTCCCGCAGAGACTTCGGAGCATTACATGCGCATTATTCCGCAACATAGAAACACTGTCAGTAAAATGCAAAAGGGTTTTTGCCCGTGTCTTTGTTTCAAAGCCTTCATACCTCACTTTAACGGTGATGGTTTTAAAGCGGAGCTCTTCTCCAATAATGTTCCTGTGCACCTCTTCAATCAGGGTATTCATCGTTAAAAAGAGGATTTGTNGATCATCTGTATCCATTTCAAAAGTTGTCTCTTTTGAAACAGATTTTATCTCAACTCTTTCTTTTACTTCACTTTCATCGATCCCAAGCGACACGTCATGAAGCCAGGAACCACCTCGGCCAAACCGAGCGCCCAACTGCTGGACGTCGTATGCAGCAAGCTCCCCAATACTTCTGATCCCAAGCTTGTGCAGTTCCAGCTCGGACTTTTTTCCGATACCGGGGATCTTTCTAACCGGCATTTGTGAAAGGAATGCGGCTACTTTTCCGGGTTTTACGATTGTCAGACCATCGGGTTTTTTAAAATCCGAAGCGATCTTTGCAACCAGCTTTGATGGTGCCACACCAACTGAACAGGACAGCCCCAGAGTTGTCCGGATCATGGTTTTAATTTGTCCTGCAAGTAACTCAGCTGCAGAAAAACTGCCAATCGGACTCAAATCAAGAAATGCCTCATCAATACTTACCTGCTCGAAGCGGTAGCAAAAGGAGCGCAGGATGATCATTATTTCCGAAGAAATCCTTGTATACAAGGGAAAATCTGGGGGAAGGAAAATTGCCTGAGGGCAGAGAACGAACGCCTGGGAGATGGGCATTGCTGACCGAATCCCATACTCCCGGGCCTCATACGAGCAGGTTGCAACAACCCCCCTGCCCTTCCCATTCTTTGGGTCAGCACCAATCACTACCGGTTTTCCCCTGAGTTCCGGGCGTTCTTGCATTTCTACCGATGCGTAAAAACTGTCCATATCGATATGCAGGATGATACGGGATGAATATTCAGATGGCATAACAGCATTCATCTTCAAACCAGTACCTGGGTCATTTTCAATCGCTTCAGTCATCATCGTATGGCATGACAGGTAAAGTCGCGAAATGTACACTGCCGTTCCTTGAGGGTATTTTTCAGCAGGTTGCTATTCTCTATAAACCGCTGGAGCGGCAGAGTGAATTTTTCTGAAATATGGGAAAGTACTGAATGGATATCCTCAAATTCCTGGGCAGGTTGATTCATTGCACTCCTCACGTTCTCCCTGACATTAAATACTCCCATTGGTACATAACCATGAAGTGCCTCCCGGAGAATAATGGAACCTGCCTGTTTCTGTTCCTGTGCAAGCGCCTCGAGCACAGCCATCTTGCAGGAATAATAACACCCACCAAGAGGCGAATATCCTGCCTTCTTTTTGTTTCCCTCGTGATCTGAGAATACCAGTTCCTCATTTCCCAGAACGTGCAAAAAAGCTTCTGACCATTCATACTGCCAGACGGTCGGCATGAGTATTACCGCATAATTATTATGAAGGCTCGAAAATTCGTGAACCCGCCACGTGTCGATGGCCGGGCACTTTTTCACTTCCTTGAGAAGATGATCCCCGATCATGGTGTCGCAGGCTGTGATTGACCACCGGGTCGGTACAAGTCGGCGTCCGCGTTCCCGTCCTATAATTCCAACGGAAAATGCCTTCTGGATACTGGAGAATGCAACACCTTGTTTATGCAGGTTAACAATCGCGTCAGCTGATTTAAGATCTGTATCGTAATACACTTTCTCAAGACTTCGATCCCATCTTCCACTATCGATCTCAAATCGATCTAAAGTGGCACTGGGCCCAAAAGGAGTATGTTCTTCAGAAAACGACATCCCCTCAGGCTTGCTCAAAAATGAAACTTCACTCTCCACAGATGTATCAGATAAGGAAATATCCTGAAGTTTTTCAACAAACGAATTATCAAGATCTGTTGCATTAGTCCTGTGTTTGCCCCGTACCAGATTGAGGCGATAGCCAATAATCTCTTCTTGCGTTTTATGACCGGAGATCCATGATTCGGGCATGTCCATAATCGACGTATCACCATGGATCGGGGCAATCATAGGGCCGGCATAAATATCCGGATAATTCCAGCTCCCAATGAACACTGAAGGGGGCGAACTGCCTTCGAGTTCTTTTCCGACCTCAACCGATTTCATCGGCATTGTGGCTGCTGACAGTTGTTTGAGATACGCACCCTTACCAATCATCTCTGGGATCATAGTCTCCGATGCAGGTATTAAGGGGTGAAGTATGCGGGGAGAAAGTGAACCGGCCTTAAAGTTATAGGTTTTGAAGTATCCATTCATTATCTTGAAGAGACGATCGGGTGCCTGATAAGAGAACTAATTATTTTCTGGTTCTTTTCCTGCTATTTAAGAGGAAATTACCAGGATCAAAAATATGGGGAGAATTTGTAAATGCTCAAACTATATTCATTCCTCTTTATTATCTTGCAGGGACGGGGATTTGCCATACCCAATACATATGTTAATCGCTTCAGAGAACATTCATATATCCCAACGGAGTTGTGTGAATTAGAGATAATACCAAAAATAATAACGATGCATTTGACCCAAACGCGGTAAACGAAGACGGATCTCCTGTTGTTAGGGTTCGGTTACCGAAGAAATGGGCCAACGAACAATTCGCTTTTGCTGATCTCATGATGGGGGCAAATCATATTCGCGTTCGGTGTTATGACGGGGTCACCCGGATGGGTCGGATCAAGGGCAAGATCAAAAAGCGGGTATGGATCCGCGAAGGAGATATCCTGATTGTAACCCCCTGGTCATTCCAGGATGAAAAGTGTGATATCATTTACCGATATCTTCCCCCCCAGGCAGACTGGTTAAGAAAGAACCGGTACCTCTAAAATATTTTTTTACCAGACATTCAAGTAATGTACATATCTATCCGTTCTTGTTGTATTTTTGATTCTCAAATAAGTTTGAATTAGAAAAGCCCAATATTTTCCTATCAATCAAAAAATTGAATTTATTCTTGGTTTTCATGAACATCTCTTTATCGTGTCATAAATGAAAGTAATTGTTATCTTTATGCAGCACACGGAAAAGAATATCAGGATAATTCGTGACAAGTTGAGCCGGATTGGTATAGGAGAGAAAAAACTGGACGACGAGACCATCCTGGCTTCTTATAGTCTTAACAAATTCGGTCAGTTATGTGCCATACCGAAAGTCATACCTCCAGTTCAATAAGTCCATCAATCTTTTTTTACTTCCTCACGGTATAACCAGCGTTTATCAGAAGATTGGTGATCTTCTCATCCCATAGTTCATCATCCGGTTCTTCCAGAGGATCCATGCATTCATTCCAAAGCTGTGTCAGAATAATATCGTCAGAAAAGAACGCACGCTTGTACATAATCCGGCCTGCACGTATCCCTTGGGAATTCAGGATAAGCAGCCGCCAGCACCCATAATCCCTGCAGATTTCCGGGCGGGTCTTGTGGACCGTGCAATATGCTTTATTATCACCTTTGTTATTCCTCAAAAAAGGACAGGCATCCGGCTCATCCAGAAAAATGCTTTTATCAAAAAAGATGTCCCATTTGTCCTGTTCAACAATAACCAAGGTTTTTTCCCCGGTATACTCGTTATTGACCAGGAACTCAACGTCGGATCGGGTTTCCCATATGGTATGAACTTGTCCCATGTGATGACAGCACTCACCGCACTGCTGGCATTCAAATACCATCCTTTTCCCCCATTCCCTGGTACTCGATTGTTAAGTCATTGCCTATAATTGCAACGTGTTATTGACCCATTGAACAATCAAAATCCCATTAAAACAGGATTTTTTAATCAGGTTTTTATCATTGATTATATCGGGTTCAACTTTTCAGTTGAGCAATGCGAGAGTATCTGGAATATTCAACTTCAGACAAAATTATGAGAATTTTGCTCTCAAAAATTTAACCCAATGGAGGCGGATGTATTTATCTCCTTCCTTTCCGTGAGAAACCTTTTTTGCCATTAACAGAGTAGTCCACGTTATATAAAGAAGAGGAAAACAATGGAACCCTTGACGATTGTTGCTTTAATTGTAGCCCTGATAATTCTCATAGTGCTGTTAGCACTGAGTATAAAAATTGTCAACCAATGGGAGCGAGTGATCCTGTTATATCTGGGAAGATTTGTGGGGATACGGGGACCCGGACTTGTTATCATTATACCGTTCCTCAATACGATCCCTGTCACTATCGACACCAGGGTGATCACGACCTCATTCAATGCAGAGGAGACGCTCACCAAGGATACGGTACCGGTGAATGTCGACGCAGTATTATTCTGGCAGGTCTTTGACGTAGAAAAAGCCGCCCTCGAAGTACAGACATATAAGGATTCTGTGCTTCTTGCAGCGCAAACAGCACTCCGTGATGTTATTGGTAAAACCATGCTCGCGGACATGCTGGCTGGGCGTGAAATGATTGATGCTGAACTCCAGAAGACAATCCAGCGAAGGATTGATGGATGGGGAATCAATGTGCTATCGGTGGAAATCCGGGACGTGGTGATTCCGGTTAATTTACAGAATGCCATGTCCATGCAAGCGCAGGCAGAACGTGAACGCCAGGCACGGGTTATCCTCGGTGATTCTGAACGGCAGATTGCCAAAAGTTTTGAGGATGCTGCAAAGACGTATGCAGGAAACCCTACAGCGCTCCACCTCCGGGGAATGAATATGTTGTATGAAGGACTCAAAACAAATAATTCTGTCCTGATCCTCGTTCCTTCTTCCGTCCTGAACACTATGGGACTGGGAGATACTTCAGGTATTATTGCACTTGCCCAGAACATGAAGAAGGCAAAGGAGGAAAGTAAGATCGATCCGGCAGAATAATTGTTCATACACTCTTTTTTCCAGTTATATTCCTTTGATAGAAAAGGGGACTTGGCATTGTTCTTTGCACGGCCGGTTTTTCATCTGCCTCTCTTTACCTTGAAGACTACCGCAACGTGAGCATGGAAGAAGTGCTCTGAAACAATCGTCCAGATTGACAGTATACAACCAGAAATTTGAATGTCGGAAGCCAAAGGAAAAACGTTTCCAAACGCGACTCAGTCGTTTCTTCTGGTGATATCCATCTACCAAAAGGCAATTATGAATATATCACCGAATGCTCTGCCAGATGGCAAGTCCGAATTCAAGGGCAATCAGGATGATAATAACCCATTCGAGAAAGTTTGAGTGCTGGATACGGACTTCATCGGAAAGCATAGAATAGTTTTCCCGGATCACATCGATCTTCCGTGTCACGCTTTCGCTCCATTGTCTGCTCCGGAGAACCCTTAAAGCCGTTGCATAAACGCGAGCATAATAGACATCCTCCGTGACTTTGATCAGGTTATCAACTTTTTCGATTACTTCCGATACCTCGGCATAGGTCTCCATTTGCTTTGCCATGATTGCGTGATACTGGCGACTTCGCCGGAATTGTGAGAGCCGGTCGGCATGCTCAATATCATCATACATCTTCTCCATCTCACGTGTCAGTTCCCGGTCATAGTAGCGCAGTTCGAGCACCTGAACATTGGCATATTCAATGAGATCAATTAAATCAGTCGGGCTATCGGGGCTGCAAAGAAGGGCAGAATCCCAGGAAAGTATTGCGAGATCTTCACTGGTATAACTGAGTGAGTTTTTGATGATTTCATCCCGCATCTGGGGTGAGGTATTTATCCTTTCCCCGATTAAAAGCGGAACCGGATCAATTGAATCATCCCTGTATTCTGTTACATATACTGTATAGTCCTCAAAGAAATCTGGATCAATGGCAAAATTTTTGATATGAGGTTTTATGATCTCCCCGAGCGTTTTGAGATACTGGACATAGAATTCAGATAATCCTTCCTGACCGGCAAACAAAAATGCGATTTCTTCAAGTGTGGAATAATGTGCATCCCTGTTTTCATAAACAAAACAGAAACTGATTGCGCCAATATCATAGACCCGTGCAACTACTGAGAACTCAAACGGTTTGCCATCCCGCTCCACCCGTATGGGATGCATCTGTATCATGAGCGGGGGGTCTTCGATCATGATGGATTTTTGTTTGACCCGGACAAAACTTGACCGGGCGGTGAAGTAACTCTGGGCGAGAGCTTTTTCAAGCCAGTCAAGATCTATCTCCCTGCCGATATCATAGATACGGTAGAAACGTAGGGTTATCACGCTTGCTCCATTGATGAGATGAATCTTTCTATGGTGCAGAATTGTCGTTACAGAAGGATAATTATTTTCCCTGGTACTCACCCTTTTAAAAAAAAGCTCAGATTAAGTACTACGACACCGAACCATGAGATACGAACAATATGAGTCGACCTGCCCCAACTGGTGAGGAAGTAAAACACGATCCCGCAAAACCTATTCCCAGCTGCCTCGCTTCTTCCGATACTTCCAGTATAATCAGGATTGACCATTTAACAAAGATCTTTTACGAGAAAAACCGTACTGTCACAGCAGTTGATGATATCACATTAGACGTCAGGAGGGGAGAGATCTTTGGGCTTTTAGGCCCTAACGGCGCGGGAAAGAGCACTCTTATCCGTGTCCTTACTACCTTACTGCGGCCGACAAGTGGCACAGCATGCGTCGATACCTACGACATTATCCGAGACCCGGAAAAGATCCGGAGCATTATCGGGGTCTGCCCGCAAAATAGTACGCTTGACGTCGAACTCACCGCGTATGATAACCTTGAATTTTACGGGAAACTGGTAAATGTTGACGACAGTATCCTGGATCAGCGGATATGGGAACTTCTCAAGATGACAGAATTGACTGACCGGGCCCATATGAAAGTCCAGACATTTTCCGGAGGCATGAGACGGAAACTTGAGATTGTCCGGGCTTTTATCCATCACCCCCTCATCCTTTTCCTCGATGAACCGACCATTGGCCTTGATCCGGAGGCGCGCCATGAAGTCTGGCAGCAGATTGCAAAGCTGAACGAGGAAAAGACCACGATCATCTTGACCACACACTATATGGATGAGGCTGAAAAACTTTGTAACCGCATTGCATTTGTCGATAAAGGACGCCTCATTGCACTGGATGTTCTGGATAATCTGAAGCAATTAATCCCCGCCGGTGACCTGATTGAGATTGGTTTTGACAGGATTGAAGATAGAATTCCTCCAGCACTGCGGGAGATTGCCCTGATCAATTCTGTAGAAGTGAAAGATCATAGAGTTATTATCTCTGCAAAAAACGGGAGCAAGATATTGCCGGAAATTGTGGCGGTATTTGAAAAATTTTCCGTTCCCATGACTTCCATTTCGATACGATCACCCTCGCTGGAAGATGTCTTCATCCACCTCACCGGTAAAAAACTGGATGATGGCATAAACCATGAACCAAAACCTGAACAAAGGGGACGATCGTCATGATCAGGGGTGCAGTTGCGATCTTCAAACGGGATTTTAAGAAATTCCTCAGTAATCCGTTTGTTGTCATCATGACCCTTATGATGCCCATTATGTACCTGGTCATTTTTGGCAATGCCTTTGGTGGGACGATCAGTCATATTCCTGTTGGTGTTGTCCAGGAAGTGCCTCCCAATATTGATACCCCGCTTTTTACCAGTGCAACCATAGCGCTCAATCATATTCCCCAGAAAGATGCTGAAAAGTTGTTGGATGTCACGGTATACACGGATGAAACCGCAGCAAAAGCGGATCTTAAAAAAGGATTGTTATCGGCTGTGGTTGTTTTTCCCTCAGCAATATCTAATGATCATGCAGTCCGGCTGTATGTTGACAGTTCAAACCCCGTAATTCCTGCTCTTGTTGAATCAGCTGTACGTCGGGTTATTTCAGCACTCGGGGCAGACAACCCGGTGATAGTCTATAAAATTTACGGGGATATCAAATATATCCAGTTTTTCGGCGTGGGTGTCATTATGATGGCAATTTTTACCTCCACAATGTTTGGAGGGGGGATTGCGCTTATACGGGATCGTGAAGCGGGTATTCATGAGGGTTACCTTGTTACGCCGGTACAGCGCACAAGCATCATTGCGGGGATCATATCCAGTGGTACTGTTCGGGCATTTATCGCTGGATTTACGATCTTCCTGATAGATATTCTAATCACCGGCATAGTTCTCCAAAGCTTTGAAGATTTCCTGTTGGTTATTCTTGTTATCCTGATCGCATGTGTCGGCGTTACCAGTCTTGTTGTTTCTTTTGCGTCACGGTTCTCTGCCCAGCAGGAATACGCTTCCGTTGTCGCTTTTCTTAACCTTATCCTGTTCATGACTTCCGGGGCGTTTTATCCAGTACAGGGAATGCCTGACTGGCTTCGCTGGATAACGGTGATTAACCCTGAGTATTATGGTGTGGATGCACTCCGGAGTATAATCCTCCGCGGCCAAGGACTCGCAATCATCTGGACAGACCTTGTCGCTTTATTGATATTTTCCGGTGCCATGTTTATTCTCGGCATTGCCACATACCGTCGTACACTTGAATGAGAGAAAAATGAAAGTTATGACTCACACATCTGAAAATTGACCAGATTTACCAGGTATATTTCTAACTAATAAATCCAACTACCCATCGGACCGGTTCACCAACAGAAGGTCTTCCTGCCGATACGGTTGCATTCACAGATTGTTTTGTAGTCACAATAAAGGAATCAGCAGTGGCAGCGCCCGATACGGGAAGCGCTACCAGTCCCGCCAGAAATACAAGAGCAATGACGGTGATTCCAAAGGAAACGAATTTTTTCATATGGGAGTTTTTGGACAGTAATCACTATTAGTATTATGGTTTTAATCCAAGATACCTTCATCAGAATACTTAAATTCGCCTGGCGGCCAATCCCGGTATATCCATGTCCTGCCCGATCATCACAATAGGACGACGATTCTTTTTAGATCAACAGATGGTCTATTACCTGAGCCTGCTTGGTTTCTTTGCGATTTTTTCTACTACAATTTCAAAAAACCCGGTACTACCTCTTTTCTCACAGGCGCTTGGGGCTGATGATGCTGTGATCGGGTTGATTGCCGCGGTTTCACCACTTGCCGGAATTCTATTCTCATTTCCGGTTGGAGTGCTTTCGGACCATATAGGGAGAAGGAGACTCCTCATTACTTCTGGGGTAGTTTTTTTGTCTGCCCCGTTCCTTTACCTACTCATCACCAACCCGGTCTGGCTTATCCCGGTCCGCTTTTTCCACGGTACTGCCACAGCAATCCTGGGGCCTGTTATCTCTGCAATTATTGCCGAACGGTTTTTTGAGAACAAAGGTGCGATGCTGGGACAGTACTCGTCTGCTACCCTGATCGGCAGAACTGCCGCACCCCTGATTGGCGGGATAATCATCTCATATTTCGCGTTCTATCCCGGGCTCATACAGTACCGTATGGTCTATGTGGTCGCGGCAATTGCTGCTGTTCCCGTCTTTATTATGACACTCATGTACCGCGAGAACCTGTCAGTATCTCTGGCTCTCCCGGGTTTCATCCAATTCCGCGAGAGTTTTGTTACGTTCTTTTCCTATCCCCGGTTTCGTGCAACAGCTCTTGTTGAAATGGCAACCTACTTCGCATTCGGGGCGTTTGAGACATTTCTCCCCCTGCTTCTTGCATCGCAAAGCATCAGCGCATACCAGACAGGGTTCATTTTTGCTATTCAGGTGTTAATTATCGCCGGAACCAAACCGTACTTTGGAAGACTTGCTGACCGGTCCGATAAGCGTGTCCAGATCGCAGCAGGTCTGATCATTGTTGGATTCTCGGTGGGTTCCCTGCCGCTCCTGTCGTCGTTTGCAATGTTTTTGCTGGTAAGTGCACTCCTCGGGCTGGGTATGTCACTTTCTACGGTGGCAACCAGTGCCTACGTCGCTGACGTTGCAAGAAAAGAGCAAATCGGTGCATCGATGGGTGCACTCTCCTCTATTATGGACATCGGTCATTCAGCTGGGCCGCTCGTTACGGGAATCATTATTACCACGGTCAACTACGCTACCGGGTTCCTTGCAAGTTTCCTCCTTGCGATTGTTATCACTGCTGTTTTTATCATCGCGGTACGAGACCGTGTGTAAAAAAGGGATTATCTTACCGTTTGAAGGTCGTTATGAACTCTGTCGATGCAATTGTATGTCCTGTCAAAGCCCAGTCGATAGATTCCCGGTCCGCTGTCGGCTGGGAAATATCCATATCTACAGCGTATAGCCTGAACACATACCGGTGTGTCGTCCCGATTGGCGGGCAGGGAGGATAATAATTCCTTGAACCGCCACTGTTTTGTCCCTGCTGTGCCCCGTTGGAAAGTACTTTTAAATTCGGTTGTGCCCGCGGGATCCCACCTGAGTCCGGGGGAATATTAAACACGATCCAGTGAGTGAACCTGCCATTTGGTGCGTCCGGGTCATCAAGGATCAGGACAAGACATTTCGTTGAATTAGGGACACCACTCCATGCAACCGCAGGTGATTCACTTGTACCCTTGCAGGTATAGACATCCGGAAGAACTGAACCTGGCGAAAGAGATGCTACCCTGATCATAAATGTTTCAGAAGGAACAGTGGAACCTATTTGCTGGTTCGCTGGTGGTGATGGTGAAGGAGAGCCCAAAGAGGAGGGGGCTGGTGATGTACATCCTCCGGAAATCACCACAGCTACGATGAATACTGAAAGCAGGAGAAAACTGCAATTATGCATAACCGGACAAGTGCATACTGAATAATAAGTATTCCGACGCTCCCTTAACGGGCAAAATCAATAAATTTCACCTTCCTCAGCGACCTATATACACTTCCAAAATCAATATCTCGTACGACATACGGCGTGAAAATGACAGCCGGAGTTCATGAGGTTCCATCATGAAAATGCATAGCACCCCGCAAAATTCCCAGGATAACGCGTCCATTCCTTTGAGTTTCTGTATCATCCTCCATAAGGACGGCAGGATTGAACGGATCATGGACCGTCCACTTGAAGAATACCTCACTGCAATAGGAGAAGCAAGTATTGCCTGGATTGACTTCACCACCAAAGAGGACGATAAAGAAATAGAAGCGATCGCCCAGGCTGCCAGCTTTACCCGGATCCCTATACCGAAACTGACTACTGGTTTTTACTCGGCATACGAAGATTATGACACTGAACTGGGGATTATGCTTCCTTCAGCAACGGTGCGGGTTGAGAAGATGACTGTACACCCGCTTTTTGTCCTCATCCGCGATAATTTTATTCTTACTGTCCACTGCGATGAAATTAACCGGCTCCTGAGATTTTCACGGTACGCCCCGCAGTTTTTCAAAAAGATCGCAGAAGAACCTCCGGTCGACAAAATCACGCTTGTACTCGAACGGATCATTGATGAGAATAATGACCGCAATTTCGAGTACCTCCGCGAGATCGAGATGCACGGGGATGCTATTAGCAAATCACTCATTGAAGAGAAACTTGCAAAAAAAAGAATTGCCCACGACATATACAACATGAAGCATGTCCTGATCGATTACCTGAACGTGCTCTGGGCGACAAAAGATGTAATCGATTCACTTCGGTATGGGGATGCCGATCTTATCACTAATAACGAGAAACTTCTTGGCCGTATAGGTATATTATCCGACAATATCGATCGTCACATAGAGCTCTCTGAGCAGATGTCCAATGTGCTATCTTCCGGGCTTGAAGTGATGCAGAGTATCTACAACAACCAGCTCCAGGACACGAATAACCGGTTCGCACTCGTTACTGCATACCTTACAGTTCTTGGCACGGCCCTATTGGTCCCGAATACGATTGCGACTATTGCAGGAAGCGGTGTAATAATGGGTGTGACAATGGGAGAACAAACGTGGTATTTACCGTTACTTATTATTTCCACCATCGTAGCCACGGCAGTTTCACTCCTCTGGGTTGTCCATGTCTGGAGAAAGCGGGAAGATGAATAATTCACCCTGTCATTTCCTTTTTTATGACAGAGATCCAGGACAAAATTATAAACTCCCGTCTTATCTGGTCGTCTGTGGAAGGTGAATGACAAAAGCAGGAAAACAGGAGTTTATACCCATTGGTGGTAAAACCAATGTTCTTATATACAGTAATTGGTAATAATTTACGTTATCAAGGAGTATAGAAATGAAGACAGAAGACGCAAAGAAGATCATTTCAACAGCTATCGACAGGGAAGTTGAGGCATACACGTTTTATCGTACCGTAGGTGACAAGGTAAAAGACCCGGCACTCAAAAAACTCTTCGCAGAACTTGCCGGTGAAGAGAAACAGCACCGTGAGTTTTTACAAGGGATGTTAACAAAAGATGTCTCCAAGATGCACTTCGATGCAAAACAGGACTACAAGATAGTAAATGCAATGCCAAGCCCTCCTCTCTCAGCGGATATGAAACCTCTCGATGGGATTATTGTTTCAATCAAGAAGGAACTGGAAGCTATGCAGATGTACACCCAGCTTGCGAATCTCTCGACTGATACTGAGCAGAAACTGCTCTTTTCCCAACTCGCAAACATGGAGAGCGGACACAAAGCCCGGCTCGAGGATATCTACACCAACATGGCCTTCCCTGAGGTCTGGTAATTTTCCTGACAGAACCGAATTAAAAAAGGATGCTGTATGCATCCACTCTTTTTTATTTGCTGCCAGTTGAGCATCGAAACACGTTTTTCGTTCTTTGGTCATTCAAGAGCGGACCACTGTTATTCAGCTCATGGTGTGCTCATAGAGAATTCGCAGACCTATCAGGATAAGGATAACCCCGCCAAAAATCTCCATTTTATTGCCAAGTAATTCTTCAAGCCGCTCGCCCAGTATTACACCAGCAAAGGAGATCCCGAAACAGACAATCCCGATAATGAGCGCAGGGAGGAGAATTTCCGTTTGGAGCACCCCGAAACTAACACCGACGGCAAGCGCATCAATGCTGGTGGCAAGCGAGAGAGAAATCACCGGAACAATCCGGATAACTTCAATATGGGTTTCATCATCGCTTCCCTGCACTCCCTCCCAGATCATTTTTCCCCCGACAATTGCGAGCAGGATGAATGAAATCCAGTGATCATACGCTGATATGAATCCGATTAAAGATATCCCGGCCAGCCAGCCGATAGCAGTCATACCGGCCTGGAATACGCCAAAGCAGAAAGCAATAATGGTAGCAGCGTAGATAAGCCGCGTCTTTGTTGTCGTGCCAATTGCAAGTGAGACGGCAAAACAGTCCATCGAGAGGCCGATGCCAATAAGGGCCGGGGTCAGGATATCCATCTTATCAGGTATAATGGGCAGGGGGATCTGATAAGATCATGCATCTCCCAGTCTTCCGATAACCAGGCGGGGATCGTACTGTGCAATGTCAAGTGCAGCCAGGGCACTTTTTTCCTTGTCTTTTATCTCAAGCATGATATCAAAATCCGCGGGCATGGTTTCTTTGATGAACTGGCGAAAGTCTTCTTCCACGATATGCATTGCATGTGCTCCAAACCTTCTGCCGGGTTCCTGAGAGCTGTAATCGATCATGGGGATGCCATCTTTACCTTTCCATGTTTTACGCACGTGGGGGAGAAGGGAGAGGAAATGCTCCCCGTTGTTTAGGAGGGAATGGTGGAATGTATCTGCAATAACCGGAATCCCGGACTGCTCGTGAATGGCAAGGCAGTCACGGAGGCTATACAGCCGTTCATCGTTCTCAATTACGAGTCGCTCTTTTATAGCAGGGTCAAGCATGTCATACTGTTTTAAAAAACGTTGGATGGCTGCCTGTTTGTCGCCGTACAAGCCCCCGACATGGACCTGGACTTTTGCTGAGGGATCAAGTCCCATCAGGTCGAGTACCTGGGTCTGGTACTTTAGATCGGCAATGCTGCGCTGAAGTATCTTTTTGTCCGCTGCATTGAGGAGAACAAACTGGTCTGGGTGCATGGATATCCGGAACCCGTGTTTCCGGATATATGCACCGATTGTTTCAAACTCTACGGCAAATTCTTCCTGCCACAGAAATGTACAGACCGGGTGTGAGGCAAACGGCACGAGGTCGGATGTGATCCTGAAAAAAAGGAGGCCATGATGTACATTGAAAGTAAGGATTTTTTCAAGACAGGTTAGGTTTCCGGCAATAGTCTTACTCATCCGCTCTTCATTATAGGACGCGAGTCGGAAGGTGCGGGATGCTGTGCAGCCAATTAAGCGATTGATACAAGGATAGCCGATTCGCATGCTAGATCTCACCGGATCAGTGCCCGAACAATGAGGAGACCTCTTTCAAGTGTTTTCTTATCGGCAGGTGCTGGGGGCAGAGGCTCTCGCATACCCCGCAATCCTGGCACTGTGACGCATCTCCACCAAAACCCGTGTAGGCATCATAGGACATCTTTGCTCCAGCCGTGTCGCTGTAAACACTAGCATCATTAAATGCGCTGAAGCATTCCGGGATTTCCACACCAGCCATACACGGCATACAGTACCTGCATTTCGTGCAGGGAATCTTCATCTTACTGCGGTAGTAAGTCTTTATCTCTTCATAGACCGCGATTTCATCCGTTGTGAGGGACGAGGGTATGCCACTATTTGCATAACCAAGGTTGTCCTTTAGCTGCTGCATTGTGCTCATTCCCGAGAGTACCACGGTGATCTCCGGATGGTTCCAGAGCCAGCGTAATCCCCATTCCGCTGCACTGTGGGCATGTCCTCGTGTTGCAAAGATCTTCTTTGTATCTCCCGTTTCCCGTGCAAGCACACCACCTCGAAGGGGTTCCATGATAACGATGCCAAGCCCTTTTGCTGCAGCATAATTCAACCCTTCAGTGCCAGCCTGGTATTCCTCGTCCATGTAATTGTACTGGATCTGGGCAAAGGTCCAGTCGTAATCGTCCACAATCTCCTTAAACACTTGTACTTCGTCATGAAACGAAAAACCGGCCCGGTGTATCCTTCCATCTGCTATTGCCTGGTCAAGGAACTCCCCGACATTAAGGTTCACCATGTTTATCCATGACGTTTTTCCGAGGCCATGGAGCAGGTAAAAATCTATATGATCGGTATTTAGTCGCAAAAGCTGCTCATTGAGAATACGATCCATATCGTTTTGGGACTGCACATCCCAGACCGGGAGTTTTGTCGCTAGGTGCACTTTTTCCCGGTATCCTTCTGAAAGTGCCTTCCCGAGAAACGGTTCACTCTCCCCGTTGTGGTACACATACGCGGTATCAAAATAGTTTATACCGTGATCGATCGCGTATCGCACCATCTTCGTTGCCCGTGGCTCATCGATATTGCAGTTGGTAGTCTGGGGAAGCCGCATACAACCAAACCCGAGGATCGATAATTTCGCATCTGTCTGGTTCATCAAGCGGTAAAGCATAAGTTGGTACCAAAATCATTTGATGTTTAAGTTTTTACCGGCGCTCCATGCATCACCGACACATTCACCAACAGTCCAGTAATGGTTGTCCGGCATGGATAGAAGGAGTGGATTTATTTTCTTGATGTCGAGTTTACCATTGCTGAGATACTTCTGTTCTGTATAGGAGGCGATAATTTCACCAATGTAAAAATTATTCGTAGGGTTTTCAACCGTAACTTCCAGCCGACATTCCAAAGAAAGTGGACATTCGCTTATCATCGGGGCTGTTTTAAGTTCACCGTAATTAACATCAAAGAGAGATGCTTTGTCAGTATCCTTTCCTGAGAAAATTCCGCAATAATCCGTTTTTTCCACCATTTTCACAGACGGAAAGTTGATGCTGAAGGTTTTGTTCTCCTCAATGCCCCGTACCGAATGGTGGTGTCGCCCTACACCACAGCCAATAGTCGGAGGGTTTGCGTTGACGCGGGTGACCCATCCCAGTGTCATAAAATTTGGTTTTTTATCCACGAGTGTGCCAAGCAGGGTCACCGGCATGGGATACACAAAGACATTCCTGCCTGCTGAAATTTTTCCCATCGATCCTTTCACCAGCTCTGCTATAAGAAGGGCGTTAATAAAAAGGGTTGTGTGTCATAATGACCATAGATGAATCAGGTTTTTAAAAAATCCAGCGCTGCTGAGTTCATGCAATAGCGTTTACCGGTGGGTTTTGGACCATCATCAAAGACATGCCCAAGATGCGCCCCGCAGCGGGCACAAAGAACTTCAGTGCGTTTCATCCCACCCGACGTATCGGTATGGGTGCTGATATTGAGTGGCGAAACCGGTGCGTAAAAACTAGGCCAACCGGTGCCGGAATCAAACTTGGAATCTGACGAAAAGAGGTTTGTACCACAGCAGATGCAGGAATATATGCCATGTTCTTTTGATGCATGATATTTTCCAGTAAATGCGTATTCCGTACCCTGTTTCCGTGCAACCTGATACTGTTCGGATGTGAGCTGGGCTTTCCACTCAGCATCGGTTTTTATTACCGGAGCTACCTCCTCTTTCCTGCCACTCGTTGCATTATAAATTTGGATTAATTGTCCTGTTTTTTCTGGTCTGTCCATGTGCTATCCTCAATGAATGATGGGAAAACCGGAACATAGACCTTTGGATCAGGGAATATTGAGTGGGGGAGAACAGGATTATAACCCAAAGAATCCCAGTATCCTGCTCTTTGCATCCTTATGAAAGATTTTTGCACCTTCCTTGATGTTACGTACATCTTCCACAGTATAGAGGATATCCGGATAGTGTGCAGACAGAACGCTTAAAAGTCGCCCAAGTTCTGCCCGGGGAACGATCATGAATATGATTGCCACAGTATTTGAAAAACTACCTGATCCCTCGATCCTTGTCATCCCGAACCCGAGAGTGGATAACTCGGTAATGAGCGGCTTTGGATCGTTTGGAGTGATAAGCCGGACGATCACNTGCCCAAGCGAGATCATATTTTCGATCTGCATNCCAAGCAGGGTCCCGAGGCCGTAGCCGGCAAGATAGGCGAAAAGGTTCCAGTAATTTCCCAGGTTCGTGATGACAATACCGGTCGATAGCAGCCAGATACCGGTTTTAACAATCCCGATCCAGCCGGCAAGGTTTGCATGTCCACGGTTGATGTAGATCGTCCGTACCGTCTCAAGACTGGTCTCAACAATCCGTGCGATCAGGATAATAAGGGGTAACGTTGCTTCTCCCCAGACTACTGGATCGATCCTTCACCACACTCCTGATCGCAATAATCGTAGTTTGATTCAATAATAGCTTACGGAATGATGTCGAGTATCCTGGTATTGCTGCGCAACATTGATCTTGACTGCAATTGATTCATACGTCCATCAGAATGCCACAACATATACGTAAAAGATCCCTGGCATATTTTTTGGCTGGTGCTTTTTATCTATGGCACCAATCTGAGTATGAACCGCATGAGCATACAAGATGAACAGGATAACCAGGGAAAGACTTATGCGCCACTCTTGACTGATCCACCGTTCTATCTTCCGGAGTTTGAAAAGTCGTACCGGTACATCATCGATGAGTACGAGGTGCCACCCAAAGAAATTGCGATCTTCATGCCCTGTTCGGTAAAAAAACCCTACAGCTCGAGCCCCAGCCACCAGCTCATCAGGATGATAATATCACAGGTACTGGACCCGTCCCTTTACCATATCGTAATCTTCGGGACATGCGGGATCGTACCTGCCGAGCTCGAGACAATGTACCCGTATGCTCATTATAAATATATGCTCGGGAGATGCAATGACGAGAAAATAAAGGACGATTTTCTCCGTATCGAAACCGATCGCGTTGCAGGATATCTCAACAAGACAAAGGGCGTGTATAAGTATCGAATCGGGTATTGTATCGGACTCTTCCGCGAGGCGCTGGTCAGGGGATCAGAGCAGGCCGGAGTGCCAATCGATCTCCTTCTCCCGACCCGGGATATTATCAACAAGGTGATCGAGGAGGGAGACTGCACGTTCCAAGAAGGCAGCCTATCCATGGAGGAATACCTGGGTGAGTTCTGCGATGCATTAATCAAATTCAGGAACGAGCGGATCGGCAGGAGCTAAGTTGACGGTTTTTTATTCGCGCCACCATTAGTTGATAGTGATATTAACAAACTAATCTCTGTCAATCGTTATCTTTTGGTATAAGGGTCTCAGGATTTGATAGTGTACACGATCT
>WSSedA1B3DRAFT_1000017_pt1 | contig 44336 bp, 21 predicted proteins | sample WetSurSiteA1Bulk_FD_9468 | JGI IMG/M metagenome (IMG submission 9468)
CGTTGGGCGGCTGCTTTCTCTTATCATTATTTGCCAACTTTCTTTGGCTTCGGTGCGTTCAAAATACATAGCCTACACCCTCTGTCAATGCGTAACTTCTAGTATTAGCTATACTACAACACCGCTAACTATCCGCTAACTGTGGTTGTTGTATGAAATTGTAGTAATTTGACTAAAAGAAGCGTTGTAAGTAACCAAAGAGTAGAGTAAAAACACAGTACGCCATCATCTAAATTTTGAGGAGAATACCCATGCTCTGGTTACTCGTACTACTCATCTTAGTCAGTCTGTTAAGTTATCGCCAAGCTTCAATCTATTGGTCAGCTCTACTCGTTGGTTTACTGTTAGGTAATTATCTGCTGTTTAACGGACTAACGTCTGTCAGTAAAATGCTGTGGATTACTTATCTAGTCATTTTTATTCCCCTTACCGTACCGTTCATTCGACAAAAATTAATCAGTCGCCAGCTATTCCAGTGGATGAAAAAAGCCTTACCCGCCATGTCAAAAACCGAGCGCGAAGCCTTAGAAGCGGGGAATACTTGGTGGGATGCAGAATTATTTTCAGGCAAGCCTAACTGGAAAGTATTGCAAGATTTACCAATGGTTAAACTCACCGTCGAAGAGCAATCCTTTATCGACCATGAAGTAGAAACCCTGTGTGCCATGCTTAATGATTGGGACATTACCCATAATCGTAAAGATTTACCGCCTGAGGTATGGGATTACATCAAACAACATAAATTCTGCGGCATGATGATTCCTAAAGCCTACGGCGGTTTAGCATTTTCTGAAACCGCGCATTCTGAAGTGGTGATGAAAATTGCCAGCCGTTGTACCACAGCAGCTGTCACAGTGATGGTGCCTAATTCCCTTGGTCCTGCCAAGTTATTGCTGAACTACGGCACGGATGCACAAAAAAATTATTATTTGCCGCGTTTAGTAACAGGTGAAGAAATCCCCGCCTTTGCCTTGACCAGTCCTGTTGCGGGCAGTGATGCCAGTGCCATGACAGATACAGGTGTTGTGTGTCAGCAAGATGGCGTGTTAGGCATACGATTAAATTGGGAAAAACGCTATATTACCCTTGGCCCTATCGCAACCGTGTTGGGCTTAGCATTTAAACTGTATGATCCCGATAAACTGATTGGTGATACCGAAAATATCGGTATTACTGTGGCGTTAATTCCTACTAATACCAATGGTGTGTCGATAGGCAGACGGCATTACCCATTAGATTCGGCATTTCAAAATGGTCCTAACTGGGGTAAAAATGTGTTTATTCCTATGGATTATTTGATTGGTGGTGTCGCACAAGCAGGCAATGGTTGGAAAATGCTGATGCACAGTTTGACGACAGGTAGAGCGGTTTCTTTACCCGCACTCAGTGTTGCCGCGTCTAAATTTACTTGCCGCAATACAGGCGCGTATTCGCGTATCCGCAAACAATTTAATGTGCCGATTGGTGAACTAGAAGGCATTAAAGAACCATTAGCGCGTATGGCTGGGGAAACCTATATCCTGAACGCGGCGCGTTGTGTCACTAATGCGGCGTTGGATAATGGCGAACGCCCCGCCGTCATTTCTGCCATTTTAAAATATGAACTGACCGAAAGAATGCGCAGCGTGGTCAATGATGGCATGGATATACAAGGCGGCTCAGGAATTTGTTTAGGGTCAAAAAATTATCTGGGACGCTTATATCAAGTCATTCCCATCAGTATCACTGTAGAAGGTGCGAATATTTTAACCCGCACCATGATGATTTTTGGGCAAGGTGCAATGCGTTGTCATCCATTTGTTCAAGCAGAAATGGCAGCGTTACAAAATAATAATCTGATTGCATTTGATAAATTGTTATTTCAACACCTTGGTTTTTGGGCGCGTAATAAAACCACCGCGTTGTGGTTTGGCTTAACTAATGCGCGGTTTTATCAGCCATTGGGTAATAAAGATACGCAACGTTATTATCAACAAATCGCTCGTTTAAGTGCAGGTTTTGCGCTTACCGCCGATTTTGCTTTGCTAACTTTGGGCGGTACATTAAAACGTAAAGAACATATCTCAGGCTGTTTTGCTGATGTGTTAAGCAATCTTTATCTATGTTCTTGTGTGCTGAAATACTATGAAAGCCAAGGCAATCAGCAAGATGACGCGCCGTTATTACATTGGGCGTGTCAACACACGCTCTACCAAGCTCAACAAGCCTTATCAAACATTCTAACTAAACTACCGTTTCGTCCTGCCGCGTGGGCATTACGCCACCTGATTATTTTTCCCTTCGGCGAGCCTAACTCACCGCCTAATGACACACTAAGCCATCAAATCGCCGCCTTACTGATTAATGATTCTGCGACACGCGATCGTTTAACCCAAGGCATTTATATTAATCAAAATCCTGATGACGCAACAGGTAGAATCGAAGTAGCATTTAAAGCCGTGTTAGCTGCCGCGCCCGTTGAGGCAAAAATTCGCACCGCGAAGTTGGGTAAAGGCGATGTAACAGCAAGCGCATTAGCCAAAGGCATTATTACCCCAGCAGAAGCGGAGTTAATTCATAGTGCCGAACAAGCCCGATTAGCCGCTATTAGTGTGGATGACTTTAGTGCCGATGAGATACTTGGGCGGTAATGGCGTGAAGCAGAACACTAAGCCCAACAAAAAACTGTTGGGCTTTATTGTTCAGAAAGAACGTAACATTATAACATTACGCGATGTTCAGCTTTATAGCGACCGACCGTCAAGCGGTCAACACTATTTGCAACGAACCCGTGCGTTTATTTTATTGTACTTTTATACAGCTTACCTTCGGGGCTGTACTTCATTTCGTGATCTATGCCGTCTTTATCCTCGAACTCGACTTCGTACACTGGTGTGCCTTTCAGTTTGCCAAAATGCACTTTCTTGAGTTTCCATTCGACCTTCACAGCATCTGGATATATCTGCTTGAAGGCTTTCATAACTGGCGCGGGCACTTCCGCCTCGGTCACGTCTGAGGAAGCCATGGTCGGAGTCGACAGCGTCAAACCTAGCATCAGCATTGCGCCGATCAACCCTGCATATAGTTTTTGTTTAAACATTTTTTCTCTCCTACACAGTTACGGTGGACAAATAAAAACCGATGCGTCCCCCACCTAAAAGTCGCTCGATAAGTACAAACAGTCCCAATTTATAAATAAAATTCGGCACAATTTATCTGTAGTAGTTCAAACCCAGTCTGACAGTTACCGATTTTCAAAAGTCGAATATCGCGTAATATTCTAATTTTGATGAGGTAGTTCAAATACAGGTGGTCTTTCGTCGTCGTCTAAACGGAATATGTCGCCATACATAGTGTTAGTTTCATAAAAATCCTCCCAAATATACTGAGGCTGAATAATTGCCTTAGTGGGTAACGGCGCGAGGATTAAATCAGACACCCCTATCGTGGCACGAGCCGCTGTATTGAGCGCGCCTTCAAGCGCACCACCGACTAACCCATAAAATATGTTGCTGTCTTGGGCATTGGTGTTGTTAATAATACCTTTCGGAACTTCTAGCCAAGAAGTGCCGATGTTAGTAACACCATTTAGAGCTTTCTTGCCCAATTTCTCGCCATAACTTCTTTGTCGTGGTTGCTGTTGTTGATATGGTTGCTGGTAGTATGGCTGTTGGTATTGCTGCTGTTGGTACATATCATCTGCCAACACTGTCGATGCGCAAACAAGCGATAAACCCGTCAAAAGACCAGTCACAAAAAAACGATGGAACGTGTTCATAATCAATCCCGCTGTTAGGTGTTAATAATGAATTGAGTATAGCAGAGCTATCATTTTTATCTGCCTAATGCCTTGGCAAACGCATTACCCATTGTACCTTGCTGAGGGGCTGATGGTTTAGACTGCTTGTTAATGGCTTGTCGCCCGGGGCGTTCAGCTTTAATATCACTGGCATCCACCGCGCTTTTCATGGATAAGGCAATGCGTTTGCGTTCAACATCAATTTCTAACACAGTAACTTTCACCATATCGCCTGTTTTCACCGCATCTCGTGGGTCTTTAATAAAGGTGTCCGCTAAATGCGAAATATGCACCAAACCATCTTGATGCACACCAATATCCACAAACGCCCCGAAGTTTGCCACGTTGGTAACAACTCCCGCTAATTTCATACCGACTTTTAAATCACTAATTTTTTCAATCCCTGCTTGAAACTCGACACTTTTAAATTCAGGACGTGGATCGCGACCAGGTTTTTCCAGCTCTTGTAAAATATCTGAGACAGTCGGCAAACCAAATTGTTCATTGGTAAACTGAACAGGATTAAGCGAGCGTAAAAACTGACTTTGCCCGATTAAATCACGAATAGATTTATTGGTTTTAGTAATAATCGCTTCTACGACAGGATACGCTTCAGGATGCACGGCGGACGCATCTAAAGGATTATCACCATTCATCACCCGCAAAAACCCCGCCGCTTGTTCATAGGCTTTCTCGCCTAAACGCGGTACTTTTTTCAACTGTTTGCGATTTTTAAACGCGCCGTGTTCATTACGAAACGCGACAATATTTTCACTGACACTGGCAGACAAACCCGATACTTGTTTTAGCAACGCCACCGAGGCAGTATTCACATCCACACCCACCGCATTCACGCAGTCTTCAACCACCGCATCCAAACCCCGCGCCAATTGCACCTGATTAACATCGTGTTGATACTGACCCACACCAATAGATTTTGGCTCAATTTTCACCAATTCTGCTAACGGGTCTTGCAAACGTCTAGCAATCGACACCGCGCCGCGCAACGACACATCCAACGCAGGAAATTCTTTTGCCGCCAATTCCGACGCTGAATAAACCGACGCGCCCGCTTCCGACACCGTGATTTTAGTAAACTTCAGCTCACCGTACTGCTTCATCACATCCGCCACCAACGTATCGGTTTCGCGTGAACCTGTCCCATTACCAATACTGACCAACTGCACTTGATGCTGTTTAATCAACTTTGCCAAGGTCTCAATGGATTCATGCCATTGTTGACGCGGTGGATGTGGGTAAATGGTCGTGGTGTCTAGCAGTTTTCCTGTTGCATCCACCACCGCCACTTTCACGCCTGTGCGAATACCTGGGTCTAACCCCATCGTAGTTTTCGCACCCGCAGGTGCGGCGAGTAACAAATCCTTTAAATTACTGGCAAACACGCGAATAGATTCTTGCTCTGCCGCTTCACGCAATTTCAGTTTTAAATCCACATCAATGCGCGTAAACAACTTAATTTTCCACGCCAACCGCGCCGTTTCTGCCAGCCACGCATCGGCAGGTTTCGCCGTGTCTTTTACCTGCAAATGACGACTTACCACCTGAGCGCAGCGTTCATGCTCCACTTGCTCATCCAGCGCAGGTTTTAAGGTAAGCTGTAACAAATCCTCATTACGCCCCCGCAACAACGCCAACGCACGGTGCGAAGGAATTTTATGTATCGCCTCCGCATAATCAAAATAATCCTTAAACTTTGCCGCTTCTGCTTCCTTACCCGCCACCACCGTTGAGTGAACAATCCCTTGTTGCCAAACACGCTCCCGCAACTCGCTCAACACCTCCGCATTTTCAGCCACTTGCTCCATGATAATTTGCCGCGCCCCTTCCAACGCGCTAGCAGTATCGACTATGCCTTTTTCAGCATCAATAAACTGCGCGGCAAACTGTTCAGGAATCAAACGACGGTCAGCCAACAACGTATCCGCCAACGGTTGCAGCCCCGCCTCCCTAGCAATCTGCGCCTTAGTACGGCGTTTAGGTTTATAAGGCAAATACAAATCTTCCAACAGCGTTTTAGACTCCGCCGCCTTAATCGCCAACTCCAATTCAGGCGTGAGCTTACCTTGCGTAGCAATACTGTTTAACACCGTCTCACGGCGATCATTCAATTCACGCAAATAGCCCAACCGTTCCGCTAAAAATCGCAGTTGCGTATCGTCTAAATTCCCCGTCACTTCCTTACGATAACGCGCAATAAACGGCACCGTCGCGCCTTCATCCAACAAAGCAACCGTCGCACTGACCTGTTGCGGCTTAACAGCTAATTCTTCTGCAATACGAGCAATAACATCCATCGTTTTAAATCTTGGCTAGTTGATAACGGCGGCTATTGTAACAATCCTGTGAAAATCGGAGTCAAAAAACACGTTTTTTGATTCCCGTTGACTTTCTGACAAGGCAGATAGCACATACAACGCCTGAGCAAAATCTATAGGTATCGGTTAAATTTAACACCAAAAAACATAAGGGAGTTAATTGATGAATTTATGAGTAGTAACTACCACACCGTCTTGATCAGATGCAGAAACAAAAAATAGTCGGAGTATACTTTTGTCAAGAGAGGTTTCTTTTTTGGATGAAATAATTATTTGATGTGTCAACACTACGACCAATTTCATTATCGCTCAGTGAGGGCTTTTTTCATTTAATCGTCATCTAGCTACATTTGAATAGTTCGCTTTACTTCTACCCACATAAGGCAACTGTTTTTCCTTTCGTTTTTCTGATTTTAAGGAATTGATGATGAGCGCGTTACCATTAATTGCAGCAGTGCAAGCAGGCAATAGCACGGCAGTGCAAATATTAATCAGCAACCATGTTGATATTGAACAAGTCGATGAGTATGGCTGGACAGCATTAAATTGGGCGGCAGGTCGTGGTGATACCGCTATGGTCGAGCAGTTACTGAATGCTGGGGCAAATGTGGCGCATACAGGCAGAGATAATAGAACAGCGTATGCCATTGCTTTAGCCGCAGCTCATGTTGATACCGCCTTGTTATTGCAACAAGCTGAACAAAAAATCGGCATGACATCTGTCGTCCATCCTTATTGCAAAGCATACACCGTTGACGCATTGCGGAAGTTCCCTGAATGGTCGGAATCGGCTGGCGTAGCAGATGGCATTGTTTATTTGCATCACGATTTTAGTGTCACAGCGTGTTTTTGGCATGATGAAGATGTAGTGTTTCGTTCTTCATCACCCGCTTGGCAACAGTTTTGTACCGAGGAGTTAGCTTTCTTTGTTCCTACTGATTTAAGTTTAGCGGCTGCTTTGGTGCAATGATGATGCAACAAAATAAACCACTCTTGACCAGCCTTGAAGATCATAACATCGGCTCTTTAATTGAGCTGCTTGCTTTCCGCGCTGAACAACAAGCCGATAAAACAGCTTATGTTTTTTTAGTCGATGGTGAACAACAACGTGTATCGCTAACTTACAGCGAATTGGACAAGCAAGCTAAAACCATAGCCGCCACGTTACAAACCTTAGGTTTGCAAGGTGAACGCGCTGTTTTATTGTATCCACAAGGCTTAGATTATATCGCCGCGTTCTTTGGTTGTTTGTATGCGGGCGTTGTTGCCGTACCTGCGTATCCGCCGAAAAATCAGCGTAATTTGCCACGTTTGCAAGCGATTATTGAAGACAGTCAAGCCGCAATTATTTTAAGCACCCAAGCTACCTCTAATTCCGCGCGTGCTTTATATGCCGATGATAAAGGCAGTTTGCCGTGGTTGTTGACTGATCAAGCAATGGATGGCAATCCTGAACAGTGGCTTATACCTGACCTAACACCAGAATCCTTAGCTTTTTTACAATATACCTCAGGTTCAACAGGTCATGCTAAAGGTGTGATGGTCAGTCACGGTAATTTAATGGCAAATCAACAAGCCATTAAAGACGGTTTTGGACATGACCATCAATCAACTGTCGTTGGTTGGTTGCCGCTGTATCATGATATGGGTTTAATCGGTAATGTCATGCAGCCTTTGTATATTGGTGCGCCTGTTATCTTGATGTCACCGTTGGCGTTTTTAGAAAAACCCTTGCGTTGGTTACAAGCGATTTCAGATTATCAAGCCCATACCAGCGGCGCACCTAATTTTGCCTTTGATTTATGCGTGCAGAAAATCTCTGCGAAAGACAAAGCACAATTAAATTTAAGCAGTTGGCAGTTAGCATTTAATGGCTCTGAGCCTATTCATTCCGCCACATTAGATAGATTTGCCGAGGCGTTTGCCGAATGCGGTTTTAAACGTGAAGCGTTTTATCCGTGCTATGGCTTAGCCGAAGCGACTTTGTTAGTGACTGGCATTCATAAAAGCCAAGCTCCAACCATCAGAGCGTTTAATAAAAGCAAATTAGAACAACATATCGCCTGTAACAATGTCGCCCATTTAGATGATTATCGCCGTTTAGTCGGTTGCGGTACGGTAGGAAAAAATCATCAACTACGCATCGTTAATCCAGACACGCAAACGCTTTGTACAGATGGGCATATCGGTGAGATTCAAGTCAGTGGTGCGAGTATTGCGCAAGGCTATTGGCAAAATAGCGTAACCAGCCAAGAGACATTTATCACCGATGTACACAATAATCGTTGGTTACGAACAGGTGATTTAGGCTTTATTCATCACGGCGAACTGTTTATTTCAGGGCGTTTAAAAGACCTGATTATTATTCGTGGACGTAATTATTACCCCCATGATATAGAAAAAGCCGCACAAGAAGCGGTTGATTGCTTAACGCCCCATAGCTCAGCGGCATTTTCAATAGCCAGTCAAGACGGTGAAAAATTAATCTTGTTGGCAGAATTAAAACGCGCTTATGTACGACAAAACGATTTTCAGGCGGAATTTTCTGCGATTCGTAGTCGATTGGTGGAAGAATGCGGCGCACAAGCCGATGTCATCGTGTTGTTAAAACCCAATGCGATTTTAAAAACTACCAGCGGTAAAATCCGTCGCGCTGCGTGTAAAGAGCGTTATGAACATCAGCAATTAGACATCGTGGCAATTGATGATTTAACGGCTACTTACCAAACTCCGCAAGCGGAAGATATTCCGTCAAAACCAAGTATTCCGCCTGAATTAGCGTTATTGCGTCAAACATTGTTACTCGCGCCAAGTGTTGCCGCTGCACCATTATTAGCGTCTTATTTAAGCACTCGTGTCGCAGCATTATCAGGTTTAGCACAAGCGCAAATTGGCTTATCTGCTTCCGTGTTAAGCCTAGGTATCGACTCCTTAAAAGCGATGGAATTAAAATATTTTGTTGATGAATTTTTAAACATCGACTTTCCTGTGATGCTGTTGCTAGATGACAATTCGCTAACCGATATTGCTGAACACGCGCTCAAACTTGCAGTAGAAAACCCAGTCATTGAGTCTGTTAGCACTCATATCGTCAGCGCGGAAATGCCGTTATCATTGGGTCAACAAGCCTTATGGACGTTATGCCAAGTAACCGCTATGCCGACGCTATACAATATGTCGGTGGCGTTACAAATTGACTCAAACATCAATACCAACGCATTACAGGATGCGTTGCAAGCCTTAATCAACCGTCATAGTCAACTACGCACCCACTTTGGACTCAATGAACAAACGCAATTAGTACAAACTATCGTACCGTCTTTATCGCCTACCTTTAGCCAGATACATTGCGATGATGACGAGCATAGACAACAACAAATCACTGTTTGGTTGCAGCAAGCCTTTGATTTACAAAATGAGGCATTGTTAAAAACCGTCTTATTCAGCAACGCAGACGATAATCACAAGTTGGTATTTTGCGCCCATCATTTGATTGTTGATTTGCGCTCTATCACCATTTTGTTGAATGAGCTTAAAAAACTGTATCGTGCTAAATTGCTAAACCAAGACGCAGATTTACCCGCACTGACCAGCCATTATGGCGATTACATTCATTGGCAACAGCAATATTTACCAAGCCCTGCCGCTGAACAAGCATGGCAATATTGGCAACAGCAATTAACGGGCGAATTGCCCAAACTGGAATTGCTGATTCGTAAGTTTTGCCCAACAACGCCTACTTATCAGGGTAGCGTAGAAACATTAATTATCGACAAAGTAACGCAACAAAAACTGCGTGCTTTAGCCGAGTCACACAATGTCACGTTGTACACGGTATTACTGGCATTATTTAAAACCTTGCTGTATCGCTATAGTGGGCAACAAGACCTTATTGTTGGTTCACCTTTGTTAGGGCGACCCAAAAAAGCCTTTGCTGATTTGGTTGGTTATTTTGTCAATCCTGTTGCCTTGCGTTCTCGACCTGTCGGCGATAAAACCTTTGTTGATTTTCTTGCTGAAATCAAACAAACCGTACTGGGTGCATTACAGCATCAAGATTATCCATTCTCCTTGTTAGTAGAAAAGCTACATCCTGAGCGTAACGCAGGTTTATCACCGTTTTATCAAACTTTTTTTGTGTTACAAGGTGATGCTAGCGAGTGTTTTGATGCCGCTACTTTAGCTTTAGGTGTGCCAAATATTGCTATCGACTGGGCTGATTTAGCTGTTAAAAGCAGTGCGTTACCTGAAAGTATCGCGCAATTTGATTTAACGTTGATGATGGCTGAAACCGATCAAGGTTTATTAGCATCTTTTCAATATCGCTATGATTTGTTTGAGCAACAAACCATTTTGCAACTGATGGCACATTTCCAAAGTTTACTAGCAGGCGTGTTAGCCAATCCAAACCAACATTTAGCCCAATTGCCGCTATTAACTGCCGCAGAATATCAACGTCAGCAAATAGACTGGAACGCCACGCAAACTGAGTATTCGCAAGCGACAGGCATACATGAACTGGTTGAGCAACAAGCCGAAAAAACACCTGAGGCTATCGCGCTGGTCTTTCAAGATCAACAACTGAGTTACGCCGAACTCAATAGCAAAGCCAATCAACTGGCGCATTATCTGTTGGCGCGTGGCGTTAAGCCTGAAGATCGCGTAGCTGTGTGTATGGAACGCTCTTTAGAATTAGTCGTCAGCTTATTGGCTATTTTAAAAGCAGGCGCGGCTTATTTACCGATAGACCCGACTTATCCGATAGAACGGCAACGCTATTTGCTACACGATGCCGATGTGCATTTATTACTCAGTTGTTCGCATTTGGTTGACCATATAGCCCATGACGGTGTGGAAACAATCTACCTTGATGAACCCACAGTCTATGAACACGGTAATCAAGCAAATCCTGCCACTTCGATTTGTGGCAATAATATTGCCTATATTATCTATACCTCTGGTTCGACAGGACACCCTAAAGGTGTGATGGTAAGTCATACTAACGTGCTTCATTCCACTTGGGCGCGGCAACAATATTATGCTGAAACGGTCGGCTGTTATTTATTGCTGTCTTCGTTCGCCTTTGACAGTTCCGTAGCAGGTATTTTTTGGACGTTGAGTCAAGGCGGCTGTTTATGTTTGCCAGACGATCATCAACCCAAAGACCCGATGAGTTTGGGTAAACTAATTGAGCAGCAACAAGTCACTCATTTATTAGCCTTGCCATCATTGCATTCAGCAATATTGGATACCGTGTCACCCGATAAACTGCGCAGTTTAACCACAGTGATTGTCGCTGGTGAAGCGTGTGCAGTTAAAGTCGCGCAACAACATCAACGAATATTGCCTACCGTTGGGCTTTATAACGAATACGGCCCTACCGAAGCAACAGTATGGAGTACGGTATATGCCATTCAACAACCGCCTATCAGCAATAGTATTCCTATCGGTAAACCGATTAGCAATATGCAAATCTATTTACTCGACAGCCATTTACATAGCGTACCCGTTGGTGTGATTGGTGAGGTTTATATCGGTGGTATCGGCATAACGCGCGGTTATTTACATCAAGCAGCATTGACGGCAGAAAGATTTATTCCTAATCCGTTCAGCACATCGGGTGATCGTTTGTATAAAACAGGCGACCTCGCTTATTACCACCCAGACGGTAATATTGAATTTTGTGGTCGTTCTGACCATCAAGTCAAATTACGCGGTTATCGTATTGAATGCGGCGAAATTGAAGCCTGTTTATTAGCACATTCCGCCGTTAAAGATGCACTTGTGTTGATTCGTGATGAGCGTTTAGTGGCATACATCGTACTAAAACCAGATGAATCAATAGATGCTGATGGTCTTAAAACGCATATAAAAGCCGATTTGCCAGATTACATGATTCCTAATGCTTGGGTCTTTTTGACTGCGTTGCCACTTAACGCTAACGGTAAAGTTGATCGTCACGCATTAATTGTCTTGGAACGACAAATGACCACGCAAACAGATATTGTCGCACCTAGAGATGAAGCCGAAGAAGCGGTTGCCGCTATCTGGAGCGAAGTGTTAGGTGTGCAGTCTTTAAGTATTCATGATGATTTTTTTGAACTAGGAGGGCATTCCTTGTCCAGCGTTCAAGTCGTAGCAAAAGTACAGGAACTATTCGGTATTGACGTTCCTGTGAATGTCATTTTTGAAGCACCCACTATCGCTAAATTTGTCGATAGAGTGGCGGAATATCAAGACTAACTGAGGGTTTAACGATGCAAACAATAACAGGGCATGATGAACCGATTGCTAAAAATCGCGCACAATTGATATTAAAGCTGAAAAAAAATGCCAATTCAGACAGTGCGCCGATTCAAAAACGTGCTAGCAATCGAGCGGTACCGTTATCACACGCGCAAGAACGGCTATGGATTATGTCGCAATTAGAACCCGACAGTTCTATTTACAACATGGCGGGGGCGTTACAGTTGGATGGGGCTTTAAATCATGCGGCGTTGCGGCACAGTTTAAATGAAGTGTTACGCCGTCATGAAGTATTGCGCAGTTGTTTTGTTCGTGCAGAAAACCAAGGCATTCAGCGCGTAATAGCCGATGCCCAATTAATCTTGGCAGAGTTGGATTTAACTAATCAAGCCGAGTTATTTGCACACTGTGCCGATGAATTTACCCGTTCGCCATTTGATTTAAGCCACGATTTACCGTTACGCGCGTTGCTGATAAAGCAAGGACAAACGCAACATCGTTTAGTACTGGTTTTGCATCATATTGTCGCTGACCGTTGGTCAGTTGGCTTGTTAATACAAGAAGTTGCTGTCTTATACCAAGCGTTTAGCCAAGGTAAACCCTCACACTTAGCCGAATTGGCTATACAGTATGGCGATTTTGCTTTATGGCAACGTGGGCAAAGCGAAACCTTGGAAAAACATTTACCGTATTGGCAACAAAAACTGCACAACGCACCGCCGTTATTAGAATTACCGACTGATCGCGCTAGACCTCCCATACAAAGCTATCGCGGTGCGACTTTTACTTTTGAACTTACCCAGCCCTTGAGTTTAGGGCTAAGCGTATTAGCCAAACAACAGAATGTAACGCTGTTTATGTTGATGACTGCCGCGTTTAGTTTATTGCTATCACGTTATAGTCACCACAAAGACATCACTATTGGTTATCCGATTGCAGGACGCAATCAAAGCCAAACCAACAATCTTATCGGTTTTTTTGTCAATACCTTGGTCTTGCGTTGTGCATTGCAAGATGATTTGCCGTTTAGTCAGTATCTTAAACAAATTCGTGATCAAGCTTTACAAGATCAAACTCATGCCGAACTGAATTTTAGCCAATTGGTAGAAGCATTAAATCCAGTGCGTCATGCTGAGCATTCACCGTTATTTCAAGTCATGCTCGCCGTGCAGAATATCCCTAGCAGTACGTTACAACTGCCTAAATTAAAAGTCACCCCGTTAAATCTGGCTAATCATATCTCGCAGTTTGATTTAACTTTATTTATCGAACAAGGTAACGACAAATTACAGGCGGCGTTTGAATACAACACCGATTTGTTTGATGCGGCGACTATTCAACGTATGGCGCAACATTTGCAAACCTTGCTAGTAAGCATTATTAGCAGTCCGAATTCCACGCTTAAATGTCTGCCATTACTGAGCAAAGCTGAACAACAGCAATTTTTGCCTGTTCAACAAGTGACAACACCCAAAAACTCTGCGTTGTTAATACATCAATTGTTTGAACAATTTGCCCAAGCGACACCCGATAAAACCGCTTTGGTGTTTGCTAATCAAACGCTCAGTTACGCCGAACTCAATCAACGCGCTAATCAATTGGCGCATTACTTACGCGCTTTAGGTGTTAAAGAAGAAAGTCGTGTGGGCGTTAGTGCTAAACGCTCCGCTGAATTAATCATTGCCTTGTTAGCGGTACTCAAAGCGGGCGCGGCATATATTCCGTTAGACCCTGATTATCCGCAACAACGCCTAGAATATTTATTGGCAGATGCTGATATTGAATTATTGCTGACGCAAACGGAATTACTTCCTAAATTTACTAGCCAACATACCGTGTGCATTGACCAAAGTTTTGCTGATTATTCGATTGAATCGCCTAACACCTTGGTAACATCGCTTAATACTGCGTACATGATTTACACCTCAGGTTCAACTGGGCATCCTAAAGGCGTGTTAATCAGTCATGCTAATTTATTGCATTCCACGCTGACCAGAAATAAGTATTACTCAGACCAGCTAAGTTGTTTTTTACTGTTATCGTCATTTGCGTTTGATAGTTCAGTGGCGGGGATTTTTTGGACATTAAGCCAAGGCGGTTGTTTATGTTTACCGCAACAAGACGATTTAAATGATCCTAACGCATTGGCAAAACTCATTCACCAGCAACAAGTCAGTCATTTATTAGCGTTGCCGTCTTTTTACAGCACTATCATACACACTAGCAATGTGCCGTTACTGAGTTCATTAAAAGTAGTGATAGTTGCGGGCGAGGGCTGTTCCAGCACCGTGGCTAATGACCATCATCAAAAATTTCCGCACGTTAAATTCTATAACGAGTATGGTCCAACGGAAGGTACCGTATGGAGTACCGTGTATCAAAGCGTAGGTATGGAATCGAACGGGGTATTATCCATCGGTCATGCTATTGATGATATGCAGATACTTATCATGGATGCGTATGGTGAACCTGTCCCTATCGGTGTCAGTGGCGAATTGTATATTGGTGGTGCTGGTGTGGCGCAAGCATATTTGCATCAAGCCGATTTAACTGCCAAGAAATTCGTACCTCATCCGTTTGCGGTTGGACAACGCTTGTATAGATCAGGTGATTTAGGACGTTATCGCGTCGATGGCAGTATTGAGTTTTTAGGACGTGTCGATCATCAAGTCAAAATTCGCGGTTATCGTATTGAATTGGGTGAAATTGAAACCCGCTTATTACAACATCCGTTTATTCAAGGTACGGCGGTATTAGCTGTCAATAATCGGCTGATTGCCTACATCGTTGCGACTGCTGATTTAGTATCAGAAGCTGACATCTTGCGGCATCTTAAACAAACGTTACCTGATTACATGATGCCTTCTGCGGTGATTTATTTGGATACGTTGCCGCTGACACCGAACGGTAAGTTAGATAGAAATGCGCTACCCAATCCAGAAGCACATCGCTCAACACAAGTACAAGATTTTAAAGCCCCGACCAATTCCATCGAAGAAATGCTACTGACAGCGTGGCATGAAGTCTTGGAACTCAACACCATTAGCATCAACGACAATTTTTTTGCCTTGGGTGGTCATTCATTAGCGGCAATACAAGTGCGCTCGCGGATTAATGAACTGTTCAATATTGAAATGCCCGCAAAATTATTATTTGAAGCCCCAACAATTGAATTAATCGCCAAGGAAATTCTCGCCTTACAAATACAACAACAAGACGATGATGACTTAGCCTTGTTATTGCAACAGCTAGAAGACCTTTCCGATGATGAAGCTCTGGCTTTATTGAATGCTTAACAACAGGATTTTTTGAATGAACAGCACCACCGCTAAAATTGCCCATCTTAGCCAAGAAAAACAAGCCTTATTGGCAAAATTATTGCAGCAAAAAACTGCGGCTACCCATACCCGCATTGCTAAACGTAAAGATCAGTCGCCTTGTGTCTTATCGTTTGCCCAAGAACGGCTGTGGTTTTTGGCACAAATGGATGCCAATAGTGCATTTTATAATATTGCAGGCGTGGTGCGTTTACAGGGTAAATTAAACACGGCAGTGTTGGAACAAGCATTGAATGAAGTGATACGTCGTCATGAAGCTTTGCGTACCGCGTTTTTAATGGCGGAGCGTCCACAACAACACATTATTGACTATAGCCCCGTTGATTTATTAAGCGTCGATTTAACGGATTTAGACGCATCATTACAAGCGCGAGCGATTAAGCATATTTCAACACAAGAGGCGCATCGGGTTTTTGATTTGACACAAACGCCATTATTACGCGCTACCTTGTTAAAACTGGGCAAACAACAACACACGCTATTGATGACTTTACATCATATCGTTTCGGATGAATGGTCGTTAGCACTCTTTATCAAAGAACTAAGCCAGTTTTATGAAACGTTCAGTCAAGGCAAACCATCCAGTAAGCCAGAACTGGAATTGCAATATGCGGATTTTTCCTGTTGGCAACGCCAATATTTACAAGGTGAACGTCAGCAAAAACAATGGGCTTATTGGAAAGAGCAGCTAGCTAACGCACCACAATTATTGGAATTACCTACCGATAAACCGCGCCCTGTTGAAATGTCTTACCAAGGCACAACATACCATTTTCAATTAGATGCACCGTTAAGCACTGCGTTACAACAACTCAGTAGGCAAACTGATAGTACCTTATTTATGCTGTCTATGGCGATTTTTTCAGTATTGCTACAACGTCATGCAGGACAAAACGACATTTGCATCGGCTATCCTGTCGCTAATCGTAATCGACAAGAAATTGAAAATTTGATTGGTTTTTTCGTCAATACCCAAGTGTTGCGTAGCGATTTATCAGACAACCCGCGTTTTATCGACTTGCTCAGTCAAATCAAGCAACATGTTTTAAATGCGCAAAACCATCAAGACATACCGTTTGAGCAATTGGTGGATGAACTCAAACCAGAACGCAGTTTAAACCACACGCCATTATTTCAAGTGATGTTGGTGTTTCAAAACGCGCCTGTGCCATCTGTTACTTTAGCAGAGTTAAGTTTTGACATAGCCGAAGCCGAGGTTAACTTCGCCAAGTTTGATTTAACGCTGACCATTACCAACAGCGACAATGGACTACACTGTAGTTTGAATTATGCGACTGATTTATTCCACGAAAGCTCAATTATCAAATTGGCTGAGCATTTTCAGTGTTTAGCACAAGGTATCGTTGAACAACCCGAAGCGCGTTTATCAGAACTGCCGTTACTTACCAGCGCGGAACAACAGCAACTTTTAGGCAATACCGCGCAGGATTTTTCCACGCCACAAACTATTGCCCAATTGTTTGAAATACAAGCCGAAAAAAATCCCGATGCTATCGCCGTTGTGTTTGCTGAACAAACCTTAAGCTATCGCGAACTGAATCACAAAGCCAATCAACTGGCGCGTTATCTGCAAGACCAAGGCGTTCAAGCCGATGTGCTGGTTGGTGTGTGTTTACAGCGGTCTTTAGAAATGATGATTGCTTTATTGGCAATCATCAAAGCAGGTGGCGCGTATTTACCGTTAGACCCTGATTATCCGCTTGAGCGTTTAGCTTATATGTTGGATGATGCGAAAGCCGCATTGTTGATTACGGAGCAATCACTATCAACAAGCTTGCCCGCAAGCACCGATAGCCGTTTTTATATCGACAGCGATTGGGAAAAAATCACGCAAAACAACATAGAAAATTTACATGTTGCTCTGCATCCGTTGAATTTAGCGTATGTGATTTACACCTCTGGTTCAACAGGCAATCCCAAAGGCGTGATGGTGACACATCATCAAGTTACGCGCTTGTTTGCCGCGACCGAAGCGGAATTTCAGTTTAATGCAAACGATGTGTGGACGCTATTTCATTCCTTCGCATTTGATTTTTCAGTGTGGGAAATTTGGGGTGCGTTATTGTATGGCGGACGCTTAGTGATTGTACCGTATTGGATTAGCCGTTCACCGAAAGAATTTAGCGAGTTATTACAAACACAACAAGTCACAGTATTGAATCAAACACCGTCTGCGTTTGTGCAGTTGGTAAATTTACCGCCACAAGATTATGCGTTGCGCGTGGTAATTTTCGGCGGCGAAGCCTTGGATTTAGCCAGTTTAAAACCGTGGTTTACCTATCATGGCGACCAAAAGCCGCGGCTAGTCAATATGTACGGTATCACCGAAACCACAGTACACGTCACTTACCGCGCCTTAACTCAACAAGATTGTGAACAAGCAACCGTCAGTCCAATCGGGCGACCGATTGCCGATTTACAAACCTATTTATTAAACGAGCATTATCAGCTTTGCCCTGATAACAGTCGCGGTGAATTATTTGTCGGTGGTGCTGGTTTAGCGCGTGGTTATTTGAACCGTCCCGATTTAACCGCCGAACGCTTTGTACCAAATCCATTCGGTGTAGTAGGTAGTCGTTTATACAAAAGTGGTGATTTAGCGCGTCGCACTGCCAATAACGATATGGATTATGCGGGACGTATCGACCATCAAGTTAAAATTCGCGGCTTTAGAATTGAATTAGGTGAAATTGAAGCCGCGTTACTCAGTCATGCCGATATTAAAGAAGCCATTGTTTTAGCGCGTGATGAAGGCGGCAGAAAACAATTAGTTGCCTACTTGATTACTCGGCAAGCTATCAGTAATGATGTATTACTCGCGCATCTAAAACAACGCTTGCCTGATTATATGTTGCCTAGCGCGTTTGTTTATCTGGATAGCTTTCCGCTCACAGCTAACGGTAAGCTCAATCGCAAAGCACTACCTGCACCTAATATCACCGTGCAGTTAAAAAATCACTATGTTGCGCCACAAACAGCCACTGAAAAAACGCTGGTGACTATTTGGCAAGATTTATTGAGTCTTGAACAAGTCGGTATTCACGATAATTTTTTTGCCTTGGGCGGCGATTCGATACTCAGCATTCAAGTGGTTAGTCGTGCCAGACAAGCGGGCATTATCATCACGCCTAAACAATTGTTTCAACATCAAACTATAGCGGCGTTGGCGGCGGTGGCTAATCAAGAAACGGTAATTGCCGCTGAACAGGGTTTAATAAGCGGTAATGTGCCATTGACACCAATACAGAACTGGTTTTTTGCACAAGACTTTGTTAATCCACAGCATTGGAATCAAGCCCTGCTATTTGAAATAAAAGCGAATTGTAGTCCTGTCATGTTAGAACAAGCCTTGCAACGCTTAGTGAGTCATCATGATGCGTTGCGTTTGCAGTTTTATCAAGAGCAGGGCGTTTGGCAACAACGCAATCTTAGTGAAATCAACAGTGAGTTATTAGTTGAAATTGACTTATCAAATATTGCCGCTGAACAACAAGCCGCCGCGCTGGAAAAAACTGCGACTGAGCAGCAAGCGCAATTGAATTTAATGACAGGTCAATTAGTACGCGGTGTGTGGTTTGATTTAGGCACAACGCAAAATCCGCGTGTGTTAATCGCCATTCATCACTTAGCGGTAGACGGTGTGTCATGGCGGATTTTATTGGAAGATTTAAGCACACTATTATCTGGACAAACTGCGCTACCCGAAAAAACTACGTCATTCAAACAATGGGCGGAGCAGATTCGTTCAAGCACATTAATGCTGAATGCCGATTATTGGCTGGATTCGCGTCGTAAAGATGTGATTGCCTTACCTGTTGATAATTCGGCTGGAATCAATACGGTAGCCGCTGAACAAGCCCTCAGTTTTAGTTTATCGGAAGCTGATACCCACGCCTTACTAAAAGAAGTACCCAGTGCGTATCAGACCAAAATAGATGACGTGTTACTGACTGCATTAGCGCAAACATTAAGCGAGTGGTCTGGGCAATCCACGCTATTAATAGATTTAGAAGGTCATGGTCGTGAAGACTTGACTGGGCATTTAGATGTATCACGCACGGTGGGCTGGTTTACCAGTTTGTTCCCTGTGTTATTAACACTGCCCGTAGAGACGCAAAATTTTGCATCTCTACCCGTAATAAAAGAACAACTACGCGCGATTCCAGATAAAGGCATCAGTTATGGTTGGTTGCGTTACTCAGACAGTGATACCGCACAACAACTCGCTGTCTTGCCCAAAGCCTCGGTGATGTTTAATTATTTGGGGCAGTTTGATTCCTCCGTATCAGCCGATTCGCTGTTTATACCACTGAGCAGTTCAGCGGGGATGAATCGCGATGCTTTAAGTACACGCACTCATGAGTTTGAAATTGTCAGTCATATTGCGGAGGGTCAATTGCAGCTTACTTGGCGTTACAGTGGTGATCGTTATTCAAAAGCTACCATAGCGGCATTAATACAAAATTACCAACAGCAACTAAAAGATTTGCTTGCCCATTGTTTATTGCCTGAGTCTGGAGCTTATACGCCGTCAGATTTTGCCTTAGCGGCATTAACGCAAGTCGAATTGGATGAACTGAGCCTACCTGCACGGCAAGTTGAAGATTTATATCCACTCGCGCCGTTACAACAAGGTCTGTTGTTTCACAGTTTGTATGCCCCTGATTCTGGTATGTATTGCGTACAACTAGGCTGCCAGCTCAATGGTGAGTTAAACATTGCATTGTTTCAACAAGCGTGGCAACAACTGCTTGATAAATATTCAGTATTACGCACCCGTTTTCATATTGAAAACTGGAGTAAACCGTTACAACAAGTCAATAAACACGCACAGGCTACTTTTACGTTTTACGATTGGTGTGAACTGAATGAAACAGAACAACAGACACGTTGGCAACAATTATTGCTAAACGATGCCAAAATACCATTTGATTTTACTCGCGCTCCGTTAATGCGTTTAGGGCTAGCACATTGTGATGCAAAGCGACATTATTTCTTCTGGAGTCATCATCATGTGCTATTAGATGGCTGGAGTAATTCGTTGATTCTACAAGCCGTGTTTGCTCATTATGAAGCCTTAAAAAATGGCACAGAGGTACAAGCAACTCACTCACGCCCTTACCGAGATTATATTGACTGGTTACAAAAACAAGATTTTCTTGCCGCTAAAAATTACTGGCAAACTCAGCTTAGCGGTTTTACTGCACCCACTTCCTTAGGTGTGGATCGTTATAACAACGAAATACTCGACGCTTATGCAGAACATGAGCTGATTTTTTCCATTGAACAAACTCAACAACTACAAGATTTTGTCAAACAACAGCACATCACACTAAATACCCTAGTACAAGGCGTATGGGCATTATTATTAAGCCGTTACAGTGGTGAGCAAGATATTTTGTTTGGAACTACTGTTTCAGGACGACCCGCTGAATTAAGCGGCGTTGAATTTATGGTTGGCTTATTTATCAATAGCTTGCCGATGCGTGTACAAATTCCTACTGAAATTGACGTGGCGACATGGTTAAAAACCTTGTTTGAACAAAACTTAGAATTGCGCCGTTATGAATATACGCCCTTAGTACAAATACAAGGTTGGTCTGATATACCACGCGGATTGCCATTGTTTGAAAGTTTGTTAGTGTTTGAAAATTATCCAATTGATGCTGCGTTAGCAGGTGCAAATTCGGGAAGTTTGCAACGTGGTGAATTGGTTGTCGAAAATATCACTACCCAAGATTACACCAGCTATCCGTTAACTATTTCTGCCTTCCCAAGTACACAATTTAAACTGGCAATCACTTACGATGTGCAGCGTTTCGATTCTGTATCCATCCTACGGATGTTGGGGCATTTACAGACGTTGATGAATGTCATCGTTCAACAGCCAACTGCAAAACTATGTGAATTACCACTATTAACTATCGCTGAACAACAACAGTTAGTGGCTTGGAATGCTGCGGCTACAGCGGATTACGCATTGCCTGCGGGTATTCATCAATTATTTGAACAACAAGTTGAAAAAACGCCCAATGCGTTAGCTATCGTGTTTGGCAATGAAAGTCTTGATTATGCGACACTCAATCAACAAGCCAATCAAGTCGCACATTATTTGTTAAGCCTAGGCGTTCATGCAGATGATAGAGTGGCTATCTGCATGGAACGCAGTATCAATATGATTGTGGCTGTACTGGGTATTTTAAAAGCAGGTGGCGCGTATTTGCCGCTAGACCCCAATTATCCTAGCGAACGCTTAGCCTATATGTTGAATGATGCCGCCCCCGTTGCATTATTAACACAAAGTAGCTTACAGAACCATTTACCAAATAACACGATACCCCAATTATTATTGGATACTGAGCAAGATTTACTGGCTAAACAAACAGTTAGCAATCCGAACATTGCGATACAGCCACATCATCTGGCCTATATTATCTACACATCGGGTTCTACTGGACATCCTAAAGGCGTGATGATTGCGCATGGTGGGGTATGTAATATGGCTACAGACCTGCGAATCCGCTACCAACTTTGTGAAACAGATAGAAACCTACAATTTGCCTCACTTGCATTCGATATGTCGGTGGAAGAAATTTTTGGCGCGTTAATCTCAGGGGCAGCACTGGTATTGCGTACCGATGCTTGGTTAACGGGCGCATCTGAATTTTGGGCATTGTGTCAACAATATGGCATTACGGCACTTAATCTACCTACTTTGTTCTGGCAGCAACTGAGCGAAGAAGAGCAAGTTGCTATTCCGTCTACAGTACGGCTGATTGCAATAGGTGGCGATGCGGTTAATAGTCGTGCGTTAATCCATTGGTTTGAAAGAAAAGGACATCATCCACAATTATTTAATGCCTATGGACCAACGGAAGCCACCGTCAATGCGGCGATTCATACATTGACAACTGAATCGCTCAGTTGGCAATCCATCGGTCGCCCAACTGCTAACACACAGATTTATATTCTCGATACTCACCTACAGACTGTACCCATAGGCATTACAGGTGAAATTTATATCGGTGGCGCAGGTGTAGCACGCGGTTATTTGAACCGTGACGATTTGACTGCTGAGCGTTTTAGTCAGCATTCTGATTATGGGCGTATTTATAAAGCGGGAGACTTAGGGCGTTGGCTAGCTGATGGCAGTATCGAGTATTTAGGACGCAATGACTTTCAAGTCAAAATTCGCGGTTTCCGTATTGAACTGGGTGAAATTGAAACATACTTATTAGCTTGCCAAGGTGTGCGTGATGCGGTGGTGTTAGCGCGTGAAGATAAAGCTGGCAATAAACGGTTGGTGGCTTATTTAATCGCCCAAGACGGTGTTGATTTATCGACAGAGACACTACGCGTTGAATTGGCAAATCATTTAGCGGATTACATGATCCCTAACGAGTACGTCGTTTTGCCAGAATTTCCACTGACTTCAAACGGGAAACTAAATCGTAACGCCTTACCCGCACCTGATTTTTCTGTTTCACAACAACACTATATTGCTCCGCGTACCGATACGGAAAAGACCTTAGCCGCTTTATGGTGTGAAATGTTAGAGATGGAACAAGTTGGTCTGCAAGATAATTTCTTTGCATTAGGTGGACATTCTTTAATTGCCACTCAACTGATTTCCCGTTTATGCAAAATCTTTGCTATTACAATGCCGATTAAAACGCTGTTTGAGGCGGCAACACTGGAAAAGCTCGCTGAACAAGTTGAGTTAGCATTATGGGTAAACTCGCAAACAAAAACAGCACAAGATGACAGCATTGAATTCGAGGAAATAGAATTATGATGCTGACGGAGTTATTAGCAAACTTACGCGATTTGAATGTTCATCTGTCGGTTGAAGGCGATAATCTAAAATGCAAAGCCCCGCCCAATGTATTAACAGCAGAATTAAGAGGGCAACTCAAGAATAGAAAACAGGAATTAATCGCCGCGTTAAGTCACGTCAATAAGGCGAGTCATGCCACTATTGAAGCTATGCCGCGCAATGCCTTGATACCGCTATCATTCGCTCAGCAACGCTTATGGTTTTTGGATCAATTAGAGCCAAATAGTGCATTTTATAATATGACTATCGCGCTACGTTTAACAGGCAAGCTCCATATTGCCGCTGTTGCGCAAAGTTTTACCGAAATCGTCAGACGACATGAGAGTTTACGCACTGCTTTTGTCATTCTAAATAATCAGCCTGCGCAAAAGATTATCAGCCCATTTGATGTACCCGTAGCGTTTGTCGATTTAAGGGCATTACCTGAGCAACAGCGGCAAGGTGTTGCATTGAATTTATGTAAGTTAGATGCTGAAAAACCCTTTGTTTTAGCGGAGGGTGGCTTAATGCGTGTAACGCTTATCCGTTTATCAAACAAGGAAACTATTTTATTAGTTGCACTGCATCATATTGCGGTTGATGGTTGGTCATCAGACGTGCTTAATCAAGAATTTACTGCACTCTATCAAGCATTCTGTACAGGTCAAGCATCACCATTACCCGAATTGACAATTCAATACGCGGACTTTGCGTATTGGCAACGAAATTGGTTAGCGGGCGACGTGTTACAACAACAAAGCCAGTATTGGCAACAACACTTACACGGTTCGCCCGCACTACTAGAATTACCGACCGATTATCCTAGACCACCTGTGATGACGCATAACGGCGCGAATTACGAATTTGTAATACCTGACGCATTAGCAGAATCTATTCATACGTTGGGGCATAAACATCAAACGACGTTGTTTATGACGTTGTTAGCTTCGTTTATGGTGTTACTAGCACGCTACAGTCAACGAACAGATTTATGTGTTGGGACACCATTTGCTAATCGTCATCGTTTGGAGTTGGAAAATTTAATTGGTTTTTTTGTTAATACCTTAGTCATTCGTGCCGATTTAGCCGCCGCGCCTAATTTTGAACAATTATTAAACCAAATCAAAAGCACAGTACTTGACGCTGAGCATCATCAAGATTTGCCATTTGAGCAGTTAGTGGAAATCTTGCAACCTGAACGTAATCGCAGTTATAGCCCATTATTTCAGGTCATGTTTGTGTTACAAAATGCGGTTGCGCAATCGCTACAAATTGCAGATTTGCAGATTAATCACTTACAGTATGACGGAGTAGTGTCTAAATTTGATTTAACGCTACACATTTGTCCTGCCTCCGAGCATTCATTGATTGGCACATTTGAATACAACACTGATTTATTTGCTAAATCTAGCATTGCCCGATTGGCTGAACATTATTTGACCTTGTTGCAAGCCATAGTCACGCAACCGCAAGCTCGCTTATTAGAATTACCGTTACTGACTGCGGCTGAACGGCAACAAATGCTAGTTGATTGGAATGCAACAGGTAGTCAACTTCTTCCATCGTTCCCACGCTCCAGCGTGGGAACGAATCCTGCACCGCTCCAGCGGTGCGAGACACTACATGAACTCTTTGAACAACAAGCAGAAAAAAACCCCAACGCATTGGCGGTAGTCTTTGAAGAACAGGCTTTAACTTATGCCGAACTTAATGCCAGAGCCAATCAACTGGCACGTTATCTACAACAGCAAGGCGTGGTTGCCGATACTTTAGTTGGGCTTTGTGTAGAGCGTGGTTTGAACATGATTGTCGGACTGTTAGGTATACTCAAATCAGGTGGCGCGTATTTACCGCTAGACCCTGCTTATCCTAAACAGCGTCTGGCTTATATGCTGGAAGATACCCAAGCGAACATTGTTTTAACGCAACAAACACTGATTGCCACGCTTAGCGATATGACCAGCAACACGCAACTGGTTTGTTTGGATAGTGATTGGGCGGATATTGCAGTTTTTGATACGCAAAACTTAAACCATCATCTTCATCCGTTGAACTTAGCCTATATTATTTACACCTCTGGCTCGACAGGCAAACCTAAAGGTGTGTTAGTCTCACAGGGTAACGCTGTTCATTCAACTACTGCCAGATTCAACACTTATCAAGAACCTGTCCGTGGCTATTTATTGCTCTCGTCTTTTGCCTTTGATAGTTCGATTGCGGGTTTATTTTGGACGTTAGGGCAGGGCGGTTGTTTATGTTTACCGACTGATGAACAAAGTAAAGACCCGCACAGCTTAGGCGAATTAATCGCTACTCATGAAATCTCGCATTTATTAGCGTTACCATCGTTGTATGCCTTGTTATTAAAACAAGCGACCGCGCAATTACATTCACTAAAAGTGGCGATTGTGGCAGGTGAAGCCTGTAGCACAGAAACCGTTAAGCAACATTACACGTTATTACCGCAAGTGAAGCTGTATAACGAATATGGACCTACTGAAAATAGCGTGTGGAGTAGTGTGTATCTCACCGATGCGGAAGATACCGCACAAGCTGTTTCGATAGGTCGCCCTATAGTCAATGTGCAGATTTATTTATTAGATGCTCATTACCACCCCGTTCCCATTGGCGTAGTGGGCGAAATCTATTTAGGCGGTGCAGGTATAGCTCGCGGCTATTTACATCAAGCCGATTTAACGGCAGAAAAATTTATTCCTGATCCGTTCAGTCAAACAGGACAACGCTTATACAAAACAGGCGATTTAGCCAAATACCGCGCTGATGGTTGCATCGAATTTTTAGGACGTGTGGATCATCAAGTCAAAGTGCGCGGTTTTAGAATTGAGCTAGGTGAAATTGAAGCGCGATTATTAGAACTACCCGATGTGCAAGAAACGGTGGTGTTAGCGCGTGACCAGCAATTAATAGCCTATATTGTCGGCACAGCAACCGAAGCTAACTTACGCAAACAGCTAAAAAGCGCGTTACCTGATTACATGATACCGAATGTGTTTGTGTTTTTAGAGGCATTGCCGCTGACTGCTAACGGCAAACTCAATCGCAACGCCTTACCATTGCCAAACTTCAATGCCGTATCAACAGACTATAGCCCACCGACTACCGCCACCGAAAAAATGCTTAGCGATATTTGGCAACAACTGTTACACGTTGAACGCATCGGCATTCATGATGATTTTTTTGCTTTAGGTGGGCATTCCTTATTAGCAACGCAATTACTGTTTGCAGTGCGTAACACCGCTAGTTTAGCCACCGATAAATTCACGCTAAAAAACTTTTTTGAACAACCGACCATTGCCGCGCAAGCCAAAATCATCACAGGCGACGTCAGTGATGAACAGTTTGATTTTGTAGCCGAAGTGAGCTTAGATGCAGATATTGTTCCGCTAACTTCAGAGCCTATTTCTGTAGCAGAAGCATCCGCGATATTTTTAACGGGTGCGACTGGCTTTTTAGGGGCGTTTTTATTGGCTGATTTGCTAGCGCAAAGTACGGCAGATATTTATTGCTTGATTAGAGCAAACGATGAAACCCAGGCCATGCAACGACTAAAACAACAGTTACAGCGTTTTGAATTACTAGAGCGTGTTGATTGCAGTCGTATTATTGCCGTGTGTGGTGATTTAGCCGAACCGCAGTTAGGGCTAACGGACACGCGTTACCAAGAAATTGCCGAACGCGTCAGCGTGATTTATCACAACGGTGCGTTAGTCAATTTCATACAGCCATATACCCAGTTAAAACCCGCCAATGTAAAAGGCACACAAGCGGTGTTAGGACTTGCTTGTACAAAAAACGCAAAAGCCATTCATTATGTCTCCACTTTATCGGTGTTTAGCGAACTAACACCGCCGCATTGCTTAGGTTTTTCTGAACAAGATGAAGCGAAACTCACTGAATATTTAGATGATGGTTATAGTCAAAGCAAATGGGTAGCAGAAAAAATTATGCTACTTGCAAGTAAGCGTGGTTTTCCAGTCAGTATCTATCGACCTGCAACCGTCGCAGGTGACAGCATCAATGGCGTGTGGAATAGTGATGACTTTTTATGCCGTTTGCTAAAAGGTTGTTTACAACTAGGCAGTGTGCCGAATGCTAACCAACGCATAGAACTAGCTCCAGTCGATTACATTAGCAAGGCAATCGTTAAGTTATCACAACAAGTTAATTCTGTTGGTGCGTGCTTTCACTTAAATTCACCTTATTCCACTTACACGCAAGATGTATTGGATTGGTTTCAAACTGCGGGTTATAGATTTGAACGGGTTTCTTACGCACAATGGGTAAAAAAATTACTTCGTGATGCTGAGAACATAGAAAATTTTGCTTTAGCTCCGCTGTTGTCTTTATTTGCTGATGAACCTAACGAAACTGAAGAAATTCATGAAGATACACCACGCTATGATTGTCGTGCGACACAAAACGCGCTGTTTGCCGTTGGCATTGATTGTCCTCTAGTTAATGACACGCTGTTAAAAAGTTATCTTAGTTATTTTATTCGCAGTGAATTTTTTCTTCCGTCTAAGTGAGGAGGTTATGTTGCTAAATCGTCTCTAATTGTCTTATTTCACAAACAAACTTTTAAGGGTCATTAAATGATGATGAATAAACCCACTCTCCTACCGCTTACAGCAGCAATATTATTAGTATTGGCAAGTAACTCCGCCAGTGCCAAAGATCAAACGGTAACTACAAAACCGAAAAGTTCCACTAGTACGACAACATTACCTCAGATGACGGTAACAGACACAGCCGCTAGTAATGTCAATTCGCCTAATAATAAAAGTTACTTTATACCTGATGCGGTGACGGCGACAAAAACTGATACGCCCATCATGGATACGCCTTTTTCAATAAAAGTTGTGCCGCAACAAGTGTTGAAAGATCAGCAAGTGATTACCGTTGATGAAGCCTTAAGAAACGTCAGTGGCGCGGTAGCGGGTGCGGGTGGTACGGGCAATTTTTTCCTGCGTGGCTTTGGTCAGCGCAATGTTTATCACGATGGTTTTTTAAATCAAAGTCAATGGGCGCATACGGAGGATTTAACCAACGTTGAACGAGTTGAAGTGTTAAAAGGTCCTGCCTCTATTTTATATGGACGCAGTGAACCTGGTGGTTTGGTGAATTTTGTCACTAAATCGCCATTGAACGAAGCCTACTACAGTCTGCGTCAACAATTTGGTTCTTATGATTTGTATCGCACCAATGTTGATGCCACAGGTCCATTGACAGCTAACAAAGATTTGGCATATCGCTTTAATTTAGGCTATCAAACCAATCGCAATTTTCAAGAATTTGGTGGTAATGAGCGTCTATTGGTCGCCCCTAGCTTGCGTTGGGATATTTCTGATAACACTACTTCTACTTTAAAAGTGGAATACAGTGACATCAAAGAAAAAGGTAGAGGTACAGTACCATTGATGGACAATCGTCCAGCCGCTATTCCGCGCTCCAGAAATTTGGGGGATTCATGGAATCGACAAGAAGATGAATATGTGATGGTGTCTCTCAAGACCGATCATAAATTTAATGATAATTGGAAGTTACAACATCGTTTCAATTTCACTAATTATCAGTTGACTATGTCATCCTTTAGTCCCGATGGTGCATGGGCAACTATTGATCCAGCCGTTGGTGATATAAGCCGTTCTTTCTTTGCGCAAAATATAGATGGCAACGATTATCAACATAACTTTTTTAATGCCCTGGAACTAACGGGTAAATTCAATACAGGCTTTGCTAAACATACCCTGTTAGTGGGTGGTGATTATTACCGTGCCGATTATCGCGCAACCATGACAGGTTTTGGTTCGAACCCTGATCACTACGATGTCAGCAATATTTATAACCCAACACATCAAGTAAAAGCACCGATTATCAATCCAGAAGATATAACGACCAGCAATTCCACTTTGCCTTGGTTTGGGCTGTATGCCCAAGATCAAATTGAACTGCCCTATAACTTTCATGTCTTGGCAGGGTTGCGTTATGACAATGCCGAAACCAACAGTATAGCCACAGGTGAATATGCCTCTGATCGCACCCGCACCACTGAAGATAAAGTATCACCACGCGGTGGCGTAGTCTGGCAACCGATTCCTGAATTGTCGGTGTATGGTAGCTATACTGAGAACTTTGGTGCGTCAAACGGCGTGAGTCGCGGTCAGGTCTTAAAACCAGAAACCGCAACACAATGGGAAACAGGCATCAAAACGGAACTGTTTGATGGTCGTTTCAACGCGACATTGGCTTACTTTGACCTAAAAAAGGGTAATCTAGCCGTCGTTGTCGATCCACTGACCACCAAATCCGTTGGACTCGCGGAAAGCCGAGGTTTGGAATTTGACATGAGCGGTCAGATTTTACCTGGTTGGAGTGTGATTGGTGCCTATGCTTATACGCCGTTTGCTAAAACCCTTGATAACGGTGTTGAGACTGACCCAGACACAGGTTTAGATGTACCTTCTTCACAAAATGGCAAACGTCTAAACAACGCACCTAGACAAAGTGGTAGCTTGTGGACGACTTATGAACTCCAATCCAAATACTGGCGTGGACTTAAATTTGGTGGCGGTATGCAGGCGGTCGGTAAACGGGAAATCGGTTATAACGAAACCGCACAAGCACCTGGTTATGTCACAATGGGTTTAATGGCAAGTCAAGGTTGGACATTCGGTAAATCTAAAGTCACTGCGCAACTTAATGTCGATAATCTGTTGGATAAGACTTACACCAGCAGCATCTACAGTTATGGACCTACTAACTACGGTGCGCCGCGTACTTTCATGGGTTCTTTAAGATTCGAATACTAAACTCATTGCATGACGCTAAAAAATCGGCGTAAATTATGGCTCAAGGTGCATCTGTACCTTGGGCTATTTGCAGGCGCAGTGTTTGTTATCATCGGTTTGACAGGCAGTCTGTTAGCGTTTGAGCATTCTTTAGATGAAGCCTTAAACGCGTCGTTAATGCGCGTAGCCAAACAGCCAACACTTAAACCATTGAATGAAATTGTCAGCGCGGGACTCAAAGCCGTGCCTGCTAATGGTAACGTGCTGAATATCGACTTTCCAAGACATGAAGGACTCGCTTACGCATTGTGGTTTGAGCAACCGTCTAACAATCCGAATTTTCCAGAACGCCATCAAATTTTTATCAACCCTTATACTGCCGAAATAACAGGGCAACGCTTATTAATTGATTTCGATCATATCTGGCGTGATCCTTTTACTGATTTTATTTTGCGTCTGCATTACACCTTAGGCTTAGGCGAGCAGGGTATGAAAATCGTCGGTTTTATTGGTATCGGTTTATTATTTTCGCTACTGACGGGATTAATTGTTTGGTGGCCATTAGGCGGACAATTTAAAAAAGCCCTGACCATGAAGCGTCATGCTAGCTTTACCCGCTTTAACTTTGATTTACACAAAACCGTCGGTTTTTACAGTGCGATTTTATTGCTATATCTAGTTTTATCGGGCGTGTATTTGATTTTTCCTGATTACGGACGCGGCTTAGTCAGTGTTTTTTCACCCGTTACACCGTGGACTAGCTATCAAAGTAATGTCTCAACGGGTACGCCAATTAGTATGGAGCAGGTTGTAAAGATAACTGATGCACAGTTTCCCGATGGACATTATCAATTCATCGACTTTCCGCAAAATGCTCAAGGTGTCTATGTCGTCGGTAAACGCGCCGAGTCTGAAGTTAATCAACGTCATCCGTATCGACAACTATGGATAGATCAATACAACGGCAACATTATTCACGAACAGCACGCTGACACGCGTAGCGCAGGCGATGTGTTTGATGAATGGCTGTATCCATTACACACAGGTGAAGCCTTTGGTTTGACAGGGCAAATCATTATTTTAATTTTAGGTTTTTTACCGTTAGTGCTTTATGTGACAGGCTTTATTCGTTGGTTACAAAAAGGTAATGCCGCGCGGTCATGATGCGTCAATCAGTAGATTTATGGCTGGAAGACTTATCACTCAGTAATGCCGAATATCAGCATTACTGGCGATTGCTTGACCATCAAGAGCAAGCCAAAGCACTGAGATTTTTTCAAGAAAAACACCGCTGCCAATATGTGAGTAGTCACGGCAAGTTACGCACCATATTGGCATCGTATACCGACACACCGCCCGAACAACTGTGTTTTGCCGTAGAAGAATTTGGCAAACCTTATTTAGTCGTTGACGGTAAAGCACATTCAGTGACGTTTAACTTATCGCATTCTGATAACAAAATGCTATTAGCGGTTAGTTATCAGTGTGAAATAGGTGTAGATATTGAAGTATGGAATAGCAAAATAGACCGTCACTTGATTGCGAACAATTGTTTTGCCAAAACGGAGCGATTATTTTGGCAATCATTACTCGACCACAAGCAAGATGCCGTGTTTTATCAATTCTGGACACGCAAAGAAAGTTTTATCAAAGCCGTGGGTGCAGGGATTAGCTTAGGCGTGGAACAAGTCATTAGTTCAGGGCAGGGTAAAGCTCGCTTTTTATCCATTCCCTCAATTTATGGGGTGGCAGCAGATTGGCAAGTAGTCGATTTGCAGTTAGGCAATGGGGTTAGTGCGGCATTGACGCTGAAAAATACCGATTTTGTGTGGCAGTGGCGGGTAATGGGAGAAAAAGAAGATAATAGACTGCGTTAAAATCAACTGGAATTGAGTGTACTGTACCGATGTTATTTTTGTCACTGTAGCCCTAAAAATCCAATATTATTATAAAAATTGGAATTAATCGTTTATTCATCTTATTATGGTTTAACCTTCCTTGGTTTAGGTTTATTTTAAAACTTATATTTTACAATGGTTGTTAATGCGTAATTCCTATTATCTGCCACCAAATAACACACGCCCGAATTCCAACGCTAAAATCACATTGCCATCACCGACAATTTCGCCTTGTTCGTAAGCGTGAACAGCATTTTTGTTACCATCCATTACATCGCAAAATACGTTGTAGGTTGTTGAAATTGTACAATCAGCCGTATCATGACCCTCTATAGTTTTAATTTCATGCGCATTGCTATCAATCACCCATATCCCGCCTCGGGTGCCAGATATTACAAATTTGCAACGACCACGCACTGTATTCAATTCATCACGTTCTTTGTTCTCGAATTTTAATGCGCATGTATTGAAAAACTCACTTAAGTCATATTCGTTAACTGATTTTTCTGTATCGTTATTTTGCTGAGCATAGAGCATTTCTACTGACGGATACCCTAATTCTTGGTGGAGCGTATTCACTTCAATGACTAAATCTTTTGGAATCGTTGCCAATGGTATAGCCGTGCCATTACCAATAGAATCTTTATTAATTTTATCAGAAAACCACACTTTTATATCGCCATCGCCTTGATCGTGAGGTAAACGAAAAATCGACTCAATTAATTTTTCGTCCCATGTCTCACCAAGAAAACTAAACAATTCAGCTAGAATTCGTTCAGGTTCCTGAACCAAAGATTCATAATTAACACGAATACACTGCTTATTATATTTACGTTCAAATGCTAATAACTTTTTGTTTTTATCAAGCCAATTATCAATCATGCCTGCCACGAAATTGGTCGGACGGTTTTGTATATAGGGAGCTAATTCATCCATGTATCCTAGCGGGCTAAATTTAAGACATGAGTTAGTAACATCCAGACAGTTTCTATACAGGCAAATATACTTTGCATTAGGAAAAACTTTATGCAATATATCAAGGTGATCGATATTCTCAGTGGATTTTTCACACCAGTTTCTTTTTCCTTTTCCTTGCGTATAACGACTCAAAATATTTGATATTACTCGCCTAGTTTCATCAATAGCCAGACAATCTCTTTGGGCAGCGGTTTCTACCTCGGGCAATTTCCCAATTGAATAATATGCAGTGGTATATAAGTCATTACACAATACGCCCAAATTTAAGTGTCCAGGGCTGCATAAATTAGGATGAGTATCAATAATACATCTTAAGAGTGTTGAGCCAGAGCGTACACAAGATAATATAAAAATTGGATTTTTACAGGATTCTGAATAATCATCTAACATATTTTTTAATCTTCATGAATGGATTTAAGAGGGTGTTCAAAATCTTCGTAACAATAAAAGATGGCTATATATTCTCTGGCATCACCGCTTCCATTTGTTTGCGCAGACTTAAAGGACGCATATCTATCCAAACGTCTTTAATGTAATTCAAACAGTCTTGTTTATTGCCGCGCTTACCAACAGCGACCCAGCCAGCAGGAATTTCTTTATATTCTGACCAAATGGAATATTGTTCTTCGTGATTTACAACGACTATATAAACGTTGTTGTCTTCTTCATCATGGATAACCAATGTCTATCTCCAAATTAAATTAATTTCTACCGTAGACGACTGCGATGGAATTACCCTCAGTGTCGAAGTAGGCGTTGTATGCTGTAGGTGCGAATTTATTCGCACCTATGACACAGTCTTAAATTTAGAGTGAGGTAAATAAACTGCTAAAACGTCTACTGCAACAGTGTTTCACAACTTAATTGTTTGGTAGCGCGTCAGATTAATTTAAGGAAATTTTTTATGTTTGTTTTTTTATGGCGTTCTTCGTGGCTAATTATTATGTTTGTACTGGTTTTAGGTATAGCCAGTGGCTTAGGGAGTGCTACATTGATTGCCCTAATTAATTCAACGCTATCACATAGAATAGGACAAATTGAGTTGTTATGGGATTTTTCAAGTTTGAGCGTTATGGTGTTATTGACTAATTTTTTGTCACACTATTTAATCATGCGATTAAGTGAAAAAACGATTTGTGAGTTACGCATAAAAATCAGTCGTTTAATTCTTGCCGCGCCTTATGCTAGTTTGCAAAAATTAGGCAAACACCGTTTATTAGCCAATTTAACTGAAGATATTAAAACCATTTCTATTGCTTGTGAGCTACTGCCTGTTTTGTGTATTCAGGCGGCAGTGATAGTGGGCTGCATCGTCTATTTAGCTTGGTTATCGTGGCAACTAGCTTTAATACTGAGCGGTATTATTTTGTTTGGTGTGCTAAGTTATAACTTGATGAATGGATTACCCAAAAAAGCCATCACGCAAGCACGCGAAGACTATGACAGTTTAAACAAAGGCTTTCGCGCTTTGACTGAAGGCATCAAAGAATTGAAATTACATAGACACCGCAGTAATGATTTTATGAATAATTCTCTATCGACTAGCGCGGATGCGTATCGGCGACATTCTTTGAAAGGCACTACGCTGTATCTGCTGGCTAATCAATGGGTGAGTTTGTTGTACTATCTGACTATTGGTTTGATTATTTGTGTACTGCCTGCATTGCCACAAATTAATCAAGAAATTGTCAGCGGATATACGTTGGTGTTTTTATTTATGATGTCACCTTTGTCGATAGTAACGACTAGTTTGCCTACTTTTGTACGAGCAAAAGTTGCGCTGAATAAAGTCCAGAAATTAGGCGGTGTATTAACAAACGTATTCCCTAGCACACAACTAATTCAACTAGACAACAGGACGCAATTTCAACGTTTATCTTTAGAAAATGTCACACATAGTTTTCATCGGGAAAAAGAGAATCGTAATTTTACTTTAGGTCCTATCAACTTGGAGTTTAAAGCAGGTGAATTGGTGTTTTTGATTGGCGGTAATGGTAGCGGTAAAACTACGCTGTCTATGATATTACTAGGGCTTTATGTGCCTGAACAAGGTGAACTACGCTTTAATGAGGTGCTTGTCACTGAGGCAAATCGTGATGCCTATTTACAAAATTTTTCAGCGGTATTTTCAGATTTTTATTTGTTTGATGAGTTGTTTGGTTTTGATAGCGACAAAGTTAATTCACAAGTGCTGGATTATTTAGACCGCCTGCATCTGCAACACAAAGTCAGTTTGGACAAGGGCAAATTCTCTACCATTGACTTATCGCAAGGACAGCGCAAACGATTGGCGTTATTAATCGCTTACTTAGAAGATCGCCCTTTTTATGTGTTTGATGAATGGGCTGCTGACCAAGACCCCGAATTTAAAGATTTGTTTTACACCGAACTGCTACCCGCATTAACTGCTAAGGGAAAAACTGTGCTTGCCATTACTCATGACGATCGTTATTTTCATTTAGCCGACCGCTGTATTAAATTAGACGAAGGTCAAATTACTAGCATTGATTACCCATCGCAACACGCATGATAAAACGCAGCTTAATTTATTTGGTGTCAATCAGCTTAGGGCTAGTGCTGATTTTGATAGCGAGTGCTTATTGGTTATTACACAGTTCGTTAGCTCGCTTAGATGGTGAAATACCGTTAAGCAAACTGTCCGCGCCTGTTACGGTAACAACGGATAATCATGGTATTCCAGCGATTCATGCCAATAACCGCCTCGATGCAGTACGCAGTTTGGGTTATATCACCGCGCAAGATCGTTTATTTCAAATGGATTTAATGCGCCGTAAAAATGCAGGGCGTTTAGCCGAATTGTTTGGACGCATGGCGGTGGATAGCGACATCAACGCTAGAACGTACGGTTTTCATCGCGTGGCTGACACAGTATCGGCTCAATTGCCTGAACAACACAAACAGTATTTGCAAGCCTACGCCGATGGGGTGAATGATTTTATTCAATCGACCAACGCGCTACCGTTTGAATTCACGGTATTAAGTTATCAGCCCGAACCTTGGCAAACGAAAGACAGTGTTTTAGTAGCGTTAGGTATGTTCGATATGCTGACTTCATGGACGGAACAAGAAGAGCGTATGCTGACAGTGATGGAAAAAACTTTGCCCGCTGACGTGGTGGCTTTTTTGACACCAGATACCGATGTTTTCACTGATAGTCTGTTGAATAACGCACCCTCGGCACGTCCTGCACAAAAAATACCTGTTGCCGCATTGCAAGCATTACTTTCACTTCCACCCTTAGCCGATGCGGTAAAGTTACACGATTTTTTTGTCGGTTCTAATGCGTGGGTTGTTTCTGGCACAAAAACGCCTGATAAACGGGCAATTTTGGCAAATGATATGCACTTAGGGTTATCAGTACCAACGATTTGGTATCGTTATGAAATGACTGTTGGTACAGATCACAATGCGGGTGTGATGTTAGCTGGACTACCATTATTAATTGTAGGCAGTAACAATACACTAGCGTGGGGTAGTACCAATTTATCAGGCGATTTTTTGGATTTAGTCAGTCTGGAACTTAATCCCACTAATGCCAATGAATATAAAGTGAGCGACCATTGGCAAGCGTTTGACACTATCAATGAAAGCATTGCCGTTAAAGGTGAAGAAAATCAGTTTATTCAAGTTAAACAAACTATTTGGGGACCTGTTTCTACGCAATCCTTATTAAATAATCCCGTTGCTATTCATTGGACAGCCTTGGATGCGAAAGCGGTTAATCTGAACTTAATGGATTTAGAAGCGGCAAAAACCGTCCAGCAAGCTGTTGACATTGTGAATAAAGCGGGTAGTCCACAACTCAATATGTTATTTGCCGATAATAATGGACAGATTGCATGGACAACAACAGGGAAAATTCCTAAACGCTATGGCAATGATGGTGCGGTTAGCCGCTCATGGGCAGATGGTAAAGCGGGTTGGCAAGGTTATGTGTCTAGCGATGAATTACCCAAACAAATTAATCCGCCAGAAGGTGTGTTAATGTCGGCTAATGATCGCCGTTTGGGTAAACAATACCCTTACGTTATTGGGCGACAATTTGCCAATGGTTATCGGGCTTATCGTATTAAGCAACGGCTTAATGAATTACAAACACTCAATGAATGGTCGATGTTTGAATTACAACTTGACACTGAAAGCGAGTATTACCATTTTTACCAACAGCTTGCTTTAACGGTTTTGACTCCCAATCTGATAGCACAACAGCCAGAACTGGGTGAAATTCGTGATTATTTATTGGCATGGAATGGTAAAGCGGATGTGCAGAGTTTAGGCTTTGCTTTATTGGAAAAATTCCGCGAACAGCTTGCAAAATCAGTATTTAGCCCTTTTGTAGCGGCTTGTAAGCAAGTGGATAAAAATTTTGATTATTCATGGTCGTATGTCGATACGCCGTTACAAGCCCTGTTGACCGAAAAACCCGCGCAATTATTGCCCGATAAGCATTATGCTGATTGGAATGGGTTTATTTTGGCACAACTACAACACAGTACTGAACAATTAAAAGCTAACTACCCCGATAAAAAACTGTCCGAATTAACATGGGGAATGGTTAATAAAGCGAAAGTCAAACATCCGTTTTCCGATGCCATGCCCTTGCTTAGTAAGCTATTGGATATGCCAGAAGATGAATTGGCAGGTTGTGGTGGTTCCTGTGTGCGTGCTGTCGGTGCAGATTTTGGCGCGAGTGAACGCATGGTGGTATCACCTGCACATTTAGACGACGCTATTTTACAGTTGCCAGCGGGGCAATCGGCACATCCTTTATCGCCTTATTATCGTGACCAACAGGTATATTGGGTACAAGGCTTAGCTATACCGTTATTGGCAGGAAAATCACAACATAGTTTGGTATTTAAACCGAATGCGCCGTAAGTTTTTCCCGTTATTCATGTTGTTAGTTATAACAAGCTGTAGCACTGCGCCAAAACGGGATATTGCCGTATCATCGCCTAACCAATGGACAGCCAATAGTGCAGTTAGCTCTAAAATCGCCACGCAATGGCTGAATGAATTTTCTGATAACACGTTGACGGCTTTAGTTCATGAAGGACTAGACCATAATTACGACTTACAAGCGGCTGCGTTAAGAATTAATGCTGCGCGTGAACAAGCGATTATCGACGGTGCGCCGCGTTTACCGCACCTAGAGGCTTCAGCAGGTTATCAACATGGTAAAAATTCACAAAACAGTGCATCGGGTTCGTTTGCTGGGCTGTTTAATTTGAGTTGGGAACTCGATGTTTGGGGGCGCATACGCAATAGTCAACAAGCTGCCGAACAAGAGGCGGTCGCTGTCGCTGAAGATTATCACGCTGCAAAGCTCTCCTTAGCCGCTCGCACTGCACAAAGTTATTTTGATTTAATCGAAGCCAATCTTCAGGTTGCCGTCGCAGAACAATCCATGAAAGACAGACGTACCATTTCCGAATTAGTACGCGGACGTTTTGAACGTGGTTTAACAGGTGGTTTAGATTTACGATTGGTGTTGACTGATTTAGCCAATGCCGAAGCGGCACTTGCCACCGCGCGGAATCAAGTGCAGTTTGTTACACGCCATTTAGAAGTCTTATTGGGACGTTATCCTAGTGGCGCATTACAGCAACACGCCAAACTCCCCATGCCACCCGCCGCTATTGCCGCAGGTTTACCCTCCGAATTATTAACCCGTCGTCCTGATCTAATCGCCGCTTTGCAACGGGTGCAAGCAACCGATTCACGTTTAGCCAGTGCGAAACAAGCGTTATTACCACGCATTACTTTAACGGCTAGCGGTGGCAGTAGTGCGGCGTTGAGCGACATCATTGATCCGCGTTCGGCGGCGTGGAATTTAGCAACGGGTTTATTGCAACCAATTTTTACGGGTGGACGGTTAGAGGCGAATATGCGTTTAAATGAAGCCCAAATGAAAGAATCCGTTAATTTATATCACAGTACCGCGCTCAATGCGTTTCGTGAAGTGGAACAAGCCTTAGCCGCTGAACAATGGCTACGCGCACAGGAAAAAGCTCTGCAAGAAGCGGTCGAACAAACTGAAGCCAGTCGCAAACTGGCTGTGTATTCTTATGGTCAGGGTTTGATTCAAATTTTAACTTTACTCGATAGTTACCGCAGTACCTTCACTGCTCAAAGCGATTACTTAACGGTACAGCGACAATTATTAAATAATCGCATTAATCTGTATTTAGCATTAGGCGGTGGCGTGTAGTGAGCAAGCTAAAAATTATTTTGCCTATCATCATGTTATTGCTAGGTGGTGCGGGGGCTTATGGACTAATAGCGACCAAACCTGTCTTAGAGCCAGAAAAAACGACCGACACTATTCCTGTCGTTACAGTAATTAAAGCACAGCCGCAAACTCTACAACTCAATGTGTCTTCGCAAGGCATCGTCAAACCACGTCATGAGCTGGATTTGAGTGCCGAAGTATCGGGTAAAGTAGTTTACTTGCATCCCAATTTTGTCGCGGGCGGTTTTTTTAATAAAAATGACGTATTAGTACGCATAGACTCACGCAACACCGATGCGGCTATTGTTCAAGCACAAGCACAAATTGCCGAAGCCAAACGCCAACTTGCTACTGAACAAGCCCAAGCCGAACAAGCCCGCACTGAATGGCAAGCCTTAGGCAAAGGACAAGCATCGGCTTTAGTGATGCGGGAACCGCAACTTGCCGAAGCACGCGCCAAACTAAAATCCGCTGAAAGCACGTTACTACAAGCCACTATTCAAGGTGAGCGTTGTGAATTACACGCGCCTTTTACAGGACGCTTTGCTAGCAAAGCTATTGCCTTAGGGCAAATCATTCAAACAGGCGAAAAATTAGCACAACTTTATGCAACTGATGTGGCAGAAGTGCGTTTACCTGTCGCTTTGGAGCAATTGGCTTATCTCGACATTGCGCTTAATCAGCAACCGCAAAAACCGATTAAAGTGACACTCAGCACACAATTGGCAGGCACATTGCAGACGTGGCAAGCTCATATTGTGCGTACTGAGGGTATGGTGGATGAAAGTACGGGTGTTATTTATCTGGTTGCCGAAGTCAAACAGCCGTATCAAAGCGATAAACCGCTATTGAATGGTTTATTTGTGCAAGCTGATATTCAAGGCAAAGCCCTAGACAATCTTTTTGCATTGCCACAGCAAGCAGTGAATGGCTCTCAAACTGTGTTGATTGTCGATAACAAACAACAATTGCATAGCCGTCATCTCGACGTATTACGCACTGAACCCAACCGTATCTTGATAAAAGACGGTTTACACGCAGGAGAGCGCATTGTGACTTCGGGCATTGATGTGCCTATTGAAGGCATGACGGTACAAGTGGACGACGCTAAATAATGGCTGTAGCTAACCGAGAACCACGCGGCTTATTGGCTTGGTTTGCCAGTAATTCAGTCGCCGCTAATTTGTTAATGTTGCTGATTTTTATCGGCGGTATTATTGGTTTTAATATCGTCGATAAAGAAGTTTTTCCGCGTTTTAATCTACATAAAATTGATATTGTTGCCTTATATCCCAGTGCAGGACCTTTAGAAATTGAACAATCGCTGTGTATCCGCATAGAAAATGCCATTGCCGAACGCGAAGGTGTTAAACGGCTCAATAGTCAAATCACCGAAGGTCAGTGTCGTATCACGGTGGCGATTTTGCCAGACCAAGATCAAGAGCAAATGATTAATGCTTTACGCGCTAGCATTCAAAGCATTCCGCGTTTACCTAAAGACATAGAAAGTATCACCGTACAAGCCGCCACGCGTGATGATGATTCTGGGGTGATTTGGGTAGCATTACATGGCGCGACCAATGCACTCGATTTACAGCGTTACGGTGAAACCGTCAGAGCAGACTTGGAACGTATTGACGGTGTGCGTTTAGTCCGAAACTACAATGAACTGGCTTATGAGGTGTCCATTGAGGTCTCAGCGGCAAAATTGCGCCACTATCAACTGTCCTTGCATGATGTCACCGATGCCATACACCGCAGTTCGTTAAATCAATCCAACGGTTTGGTAAAAACGCCTGCGGGTGAATTATCGCTGCGTGTGCAAGCCAAAGCCAGTGATGTCGAAAGTCTAAACAATATCGTATTACGCACCAATCCAGATGGTACACAACTACGCTTAGGTAGCGTAGCAACTATTCAAGATGGTTTAGAAGAACGCTTATCTGAATGGCATCATAACGGTGAAACTGCGCAAGGCTGGGAAATTCACACCAAACACAGTTCGGTTGAAGTTGCACGGCAAGTGAAACGCTATGTGGCTGAAAGACAAGCAACACTTCCTAAAGGTTTGGTGATGACCACTTGGTGGGATAATTCGCAAGCCTACGATGAGCGCGTTGATACACTGATTGAAGATGGCGTAAGCGGCTTTGTGTTGGTGTGTTTAGTACTGACGCTGTTTTTACAATTGCGCGTTGCCGTTTGGGCAGGTGTTGGTATTTTTACCTCCATACTGGGTGCGTTATGGTTTATGCCTATGCTGGATGTTTCGCTCAATATGTTGTCGCTGTTTGGCTTTTTATTAGCAATGGGTATTTTAGTTGATGATGCCATCATCATCGGTGAAAGCATTTTTTCACTGCAAGAACAAGGGCAATCGCCTCTTGAAGCGGCAATTAACGGCGTACAAGCAGTCGCCTTGCCTGTCGTATTAGCTGTGTTGGTTTCTTTGGTAGCGTTTTTACCCAGTTTATTTTTACCTGGTTGGGCAGGGCGCATGATGCAGCCGATTTGCTTAGTGATGATTTTAACGCTGGTGTTTTCATTGGTAGAAGCCTTGCTAATTTTGCCATCGCATTTAGCCGCGCCCACTGCTAAGCAAACCAAGCCTTCTAAATTGGCAGGCATACGCGCTTATCTTAACCAAGGCTTAGACGGCTTTGTCAATCGCTACTACCGCCCATTTTTACAATTCGCTTTACAGTGGCGGTATCTAACCGTTGCTTGTTTTATGATGTTATTGCTACTCTGTGTTGCGTGGGTGGAAAGCGGACGCATACGGCTATCCTTACAAGCCGATGTCGTGAAAGACAGTTTTTGGGTATCACTCACCACCCCAGAAGATTTACCCTACAGCGAAACGCGTAACCGTGCCAAACAAGTTGAACAAGCATTTTTTGCCTTGCGTGATGAATTAAATGCCGAAACACCGAATCAACCCAGTGTAGTTGTCGGTTTAGAAACCATGATTTGGGAACATGGTGCGGGATTTTGGACAGAATTTTCCCCCGAAGGAAGACAACGTTTAAAGGTTGAAGAGTTTATTAATGAATGGCGCAAACGAGTTGGTGATTTAGGGCGTACTAAAATTGATTTTCTATATAAAGAAGGCGATGTGCCTTACGATTTAGAATTTGATTTAGGGGCGACCAATCCAGACGTATTACCCGAAGCCGCTGAACAACTTAAAGCCATACTCGCCAGTTATACAGGCGTTTTTGATGTCATAGATTCAGCAGAATCGGGCAAACCTGAAATTCGTCTGAGCTTGAAATCCAATGCCGAACACACTGGCTTACGTCTGGAACAACTGTCTGAACAAGTCCACCATGCTTATTATGGCGATGAAGTGGAACGCCTACAACGTGGACGCAATGAAGTTAAAGTCATGGTGCGTTATCCGCGTTCAGAACGACAATCCTTGGATAATCTGCGTGAATTGCCCATACAATTACCCAACGGACAAACTACTCCGTTGGGCAGTGTTGCAGATGTTGCCTTTGAAGAGGGCGTGAGTAAAATTATTCGTCAAGATCGCCGCCGCGTTCTCAAAGTACAAGCGCGGGTTGATAGCCATAAAGTTGATGTCAACGCGCTGTATGACAAGCTAGAAGCCAATGAACTGAAAGCCTTACAACAGCGTTATGCAGGTTTAAGTATCGATGTTGGGCAATCCCATCAAGAACAAAAACTCATGATGACCGCGTTGCAACAAAATACTCTGATTTCCTTGTTGGTGATTTATGTGTTGATTGCTGTGCCGTTCCGCTCTTACACTAAACCGTTGATTTTTTTACTCGCAGCACCTGTTGCATGGTGTGGTGCAGTCATAGCACACGGTGTAGTCGGTTTACCGTTATCCATGGAATCCTTAGTCGGCATGGTGGCTGCAAGTGGTGTAGTGGTCAATGACAGCTTGGTGTTACTCGACTATCTACGCGAAAACAACGACGCAGAAAAACCAATAGCCGACTTAATTTGTGCTGCCTGTACCTCACGATTTCGTCCGATTTTTCTCGCCTTTCTAACTAACTTTGCAGGTTTTCTACCGACACTATTAGAAACCAGCCCGCAAGCTCAATTTTTAATTCCGATGACCTTATCGTTATCAGCAGGTTTGTTAATAGGTATGGCAGCGAGTTTGATTCTAACACCTGTTTGTTATGCAATTTTGGGTAAGGCTTGACTTTTCACAATTTATATAAGTTCTATAGGGGATGACACAGAATTCGGATTGGATAAGCCGTGATTGTTATCAGCCACGACTCTCCTAAAGACCGTGCGTGCAAGTTTTTCCTCACACGGTTCAGGCTTTGTAACCACCTCACTTTATCAAAGCTCATAATCATCATACATCTGTAACACTTCCTGTTGAATAATGTCCAGATAACTCAGAGTTGATGTAGTATTGGAATGATTCAGTACCTTGGCAATAGGTACTGAATCCTTGCACATGACCATGCCCTGTGATTTATGCAGACTGTGTATGTTCTACTGCCTCTTTAAAGACGCGACTAACCAACTCATAGGTTTGTTGTTAGCCCGATTGCTACGCACTTGAAACAGCCAGTATCACTAGGGTATTCCTGTCGTCTTCGGCTAATGACCACAATAGCCGTTACATTTAATCGAATAACCTTTTGTTTCCCCGTTTTGGTTTCAATCAGCTTTAACGAACGTTCCTCCAAATTTAAGTCAGCGTATCTTAGATTAAGCAGATTACTAATCTAGGTAATGGTTCAAGCCAGTGATTTATCATAAATAGAAGTTACGCATTGACAGAGGGTGTAGGCTATGTATTTTGAACGCACCGAAGCCAAAGAAAGTTGGCAAATAATGATAAGAGAAAGCAGCCGCCCAACG
>WSSedA1B3DRAFT_1000018_pt1 | contig 43802 bp, 47 predicted proteins | sample WetSurSiteA1Bulk_FD_9468 | JGI IMG/M metagenome (IMG submission 9468)
CGAAGACTTTGGAAAAATACCGAACGCTTGCTCAACACCAGCTTGCAATTCGTCAATCTCGCTTTCTTGGCTTTGCTGTTACGGAGATGTTGAACAGGTTCTGAGCCAATAAGCCTATCCATGCCTGAGTAAATTGTGGGTCATGACCTGAAAACACCGAACCGACCATAGGCGAAAAATTATCGGCAATTAACACTTTTTTTGCCAAACCCAACATGAATATGGCACTGCCAACCGCAAAATTTTCGGCTTTCAGTCGATAATTTTCAGCATCGGCAAATTGCGGCATCATTTCTTTGTGATGCAGCACAGGGTCAGCAATGAGATGCGGAAAATAAGTGACAAACAAGCCATAGTGAATAAAGCAAAACTCTTTCACTTTATCCTGATAGGTATCGACTAAAAAAGCGATTTGGGTAAAGGTAAAAAAAGAAATGCCGATAGGCAGTATGATTTTTAGCAGGGGTATTTCGCTATCCGTCAGACTATTAATGGACGAAATAAAAAATCGGCGTATTTAAAGTATGCTAACAACAGCAAATTGATAGTAATTGCTAAAATCAACCATCGCTTGCGTTTAGGTTGCTCAGTATGCGCAATGCGTAGCCCTGTCCAATAATTAAAAACAATCGACGCTAACAATAATGGCAAATAATGATAATCCCACCAACCATAAAATACTAAAGAGGCTATAACCAGGCACCTTGCTGCCCATTGAGTGCTTTTACTACCTAATAAAAAATAAATGATTAAAGTAATTGGTAGAAAAGCGAAAATAAAAGAAAATGAATTAAAAATCATTAGTAGGGTAGGGAATTAACTTTTTGAAAAGTTTATGAAAAAATAAATACAGTATTATTTTGTTTCACGTTAGCCGTGGTGTGGAACAAGAAATGCGCGAATTAATTCGCGCATTTCTTTTTATCGTCTACGCTGGTTTTTTAGCTCTGGTTTGTTGCTAACAACGTGTTTTTCTTTTTCCATGCCTGCATATTCAAACAGTAAATCCAGTTCTTTGTCGGTGAGTTCGTAACAGCGGCTGGTTCTTAAACCTTCAGGCAGGACAATTGGTCCGTAACGTACGCGTATTAGGCGGCTAACAGTGAGGGTTTGTGATTCCCATAAGCGTCTGACCAGACGGTTACGACCTTCGCTGACGATAACGTTATACCATTTGTTCGCGCCTTCGCCGCCTGCGAAATGAATTTCATCAAACTTGGCTTTGCCGTCTTCAAGTTCTACACCTGTTTTTAGTTTTTCCAGTGTTGCATCGGTAACATTACCGAGAATACGCACCGCGTATTCACGTTCAACTTCAGTGGACGGGTGCATTAAACGATTCGCCAGTTCACCGTTATTAGTGACTAATAATAAGCCTGAGGTGTTGATGTCTAAACGACCGACGGCAATCCAACGGGCAGTTTCCAGTTTAGGCAGATTTTTAAAAATGACAGGGCGATTTTCGGGGTCGTTACGGGTAACCACTTCACCTGTCGCTTTGTGATACAGCAATACGCGCGTGACTTGTTCAGCAAATTTTTCCCAATGCACCACGCGGTCATTAATTTGTAAGTAGTCACCTGTTTTTAGTTTCACGCCTTGCGTAACTATTTCACCGTTGACTTTAATGCGTCCTTCACTTATCCAACGTTCAATTTCGCGGCGTGAGGCGATACCGCCACGCGCTAGCACTTTTTGTATGCGTTCGCTTGAGTCGGTGGGCTGAGTTGCCACTTTTTGTACGGGTTTACTTGCCTCTGTGGGTGCTGGTTTGGCTGGACGGGGTTTTGGAGTAGGTGATTGTGTAGTTTTTTGCTTACGCTGTTGTTTCGGGGTTTTCACGGTGTGCCTGTGCTGTGGGGTTATCAGTGATCGACTCATCGAGCTGTTGTATCTCTGCTAAAGTCGGTAGTTCGTTTAGAGTGCTTAGATTGAAATAATCTAAGAATTGTTTAGTTGTACCATATAAGCTCGGACGACCTGGAACGGCTTTTTGTCCAATGACTTTAATCCATTCGCGTTCCAATAGAGTTTGTATGATACTGGAACTGACGCTAACGCCGCGTATGTCTTCAATGTCGCCACGCGTGACAGGTTGTCGATAGGCAATAATGGCAAGCGTTTCCATGAGGGCGCGGGAATATTTAGGTGGTTTTTCTTCAAATAACCGCGCCACCCAATGCGAGTATTCTACTTTAACTTGAAAACGGTAGCCGCTTGCCACGCGCTTTAATTCAATGGGGCGCGGTTGATAATCGTCGGTGATGGCTTCGATGGCTGTTTCTATATCAGTTAGCTCTGGCTGTTCTAACTCAGGAAAAACCTGCTGGATTTGTTTGCAGCTCATCGGACGATGCGCGGCAAATAAAATGGCTTCTACGATGTGTTTTATATCCATGATTAAGCAGCTTTAACGCGTAATTCGCTGTAGGGTTCGGCTTGGATGATTTCAATAAGACGTTCTTTGCCCAGTTCGAGAATGGCTAAAAACGTAACCACTACGCCCGCGCGTCCTTCTTGTCGGCTAAATAACTGCGGAAATGTACAGCTATCAACGGCTTTAAGATTGTCTAAAATGTAGCTCATACGTTCACGCACTGATAACGGTTCTTTGGTTATTTGATGGTGGCTGTGTTGGTCTACGCGCTTTAACACCGATTTAAAGGCTAATAATAAATCGTGTAACGGCAGTTCAGGCAAGGGCTGCGTTACGCTTAATGCCGAGACATCGACTAAAGTGCTGAACAGTTCGCGCTCCATACGCGGCAGGGCATCTATTTGTTCAGCGGCGTTTTTAATGGCTTCGTATTCTTGTAGCCGTCGAATCAACGTGGCGCGTGGGTCTTCTTCGATGTCATCTTCAACCTGTCTAGGTAATAACATTCTGGATTTTATTTCTGCCAGTAATGCTGCCATCAGTAAATATTCAGCCGCCATATCCAGATTTAATATGCCCATCAGTTGAATATAAGCAATGTATTGTTGGGTAATTTGGGCAATGGGAATATTTATAATATCCATATTTTGCCGTCTGATTAAATAAAGTAATAAGTCTAATGGTCCTTCAAAGGTATCTAGTAGCACTTCCAGCGCGTCAGGCGGAATGTACAGGTCTTCGGGTAGCGTATGAACAGATGTGCCGTTGACGGTGGCAAGAGTAGGGAGGAGGGTTACTGCGTCCATTGATTAACCAATGCGTTACAAACCAGCAATGGAAAAAAACAATTGCTGAGCGATATACAGTGGATAAGCCAAAATCGTACTTAACACGTTAGTCGATAACAAAAGTATCAGGATAATAAAGCCAAACCGCTCTAGTTTGTTGTATTGCCATGCCCAATAGTTAGGTAATAGTCCGCTTAAAATCCGACTGCCATCTAATGGCGGAATCGGTAATAAATTGACTAAGGCTAATACCAGATTGATAGCAATTCCTGCAATGCCTGTATAAATTAACGGTAAGGCAATCGCTTCAGACGCTGTGCCTATGGTGACACCGACGCGCGCCACTAATGCCCATAAAATAGCCATCAATACATTAGATACAGGGCCTGCTAATGCCACGACTGCCATATCAGCGCGTGGATTTTTAAAGTTGCGTGGGTCAATGGGAACAGGCTTTGCCCAACCAAAAATAAACCCCGTTCCTGTGATTAACAGCAGACCTGGAATAATAATTGTACCAATTAAATCGACGTGTTTAATGGGGTTAAGAGTTAAACGACCCTGCATATCTGCGGTATTATCGCCGTATTTTTTAGCTATCCAGCCGTGCGCAACTTCATGCACGGTAATCGCAAAAATAACGGGTAGTACCCAGACGATGATACGTTGTAATAGGGATAATTCGTTCATCATGATGGCAGTATCCTTTAAATTTTATCCACAAGCCTAAAAATAAGACCCGCAATAATGGTTGTTTGTAATAGCCCCACACCGACAACCCAACGAATTAACTCGGATTTATTCTCAGCTATTTTTAAATCAGTGTCTTTAATTCGCGCTTCAAGTCTTAACTCCATTTCTCTTAAATCGCGCTTAGTGGCTAAATCATCTAATTCATAATCATGCCGCGCTTGTTCCAGCGTATTAAGTACTGTCGTTTTTTGTAAGTCAGTCAGAATTTCAGCCTGTTCTTCACTAAAGCCCACGCCTTTCAATTTTTTAACAAATTCATGCGTATCAAAAGTTATGGTAGCCATAGTCTAATCCTCATGAGGTTAATCCAACATTGGCGCAATGCCTTTGCCCTGTCTAATAATCTCTGTGCCATTATTGGAAAATTCAATGATGGTAGTTGGTTCAAACTCAATAATGCCTGCATCAATGATTAAATCCAACTCATGTTCCAGCTTTTCTCGAATGTCGAATGGATCAGTCATCGCTTCGGTTTCATTAGGTAACATTAATGTCGAACTAAATAACGCTTCGCCTAATTCTTGCAATAACAATTGTGTAACAGGATGATCGGGAATACGAATACCTATAGTTTTTTTCTTAGGATGTTGCAAACTACGCGGCACTTCGCGGGTCGCATCCAAAATAAAAGTAAACGCACCTGGTGTTAAGGTTTTAATCAAGCGATAGGCATCATTACCGATTTTAGTAAACGTGGCGACTTGCGATAAATCTTTACAGACCAAGGTAAAATTATGCTTATCATCCAGTCGCCTAATACGCCGAATCTTATCCATTGCTTGCTTATCACCAATCTGGCACGCCAGCGCGTAAGACGAATCGGTAGGGTAGGCGATTACGCCACCTTGACGAAGAATCTCTACAGCACGATGAATTAATCGCAGTTGCGGTGTTTTGGGATGTACTTCAAAAAACTGAGCCATTGCTTATTTATGGGAATAGATGAACATCTTTTAATTATACCGTACATCCACTTAAGCGGGTGGTTTTGCTAAAAACTTGGGTACAATAACCGCTAGTTTTTTAAAAAACACGGTCAACTTAATGATTATTCGGATTGCTTTGTTACTGCTAATTTGCGCATTTGCCGTATTAGGGTTAGCAGACATACTGAAAGGGTTAGCCTCACCTTATTTGCCTGAATTCATCACCCAATTAGGCTTAGGCTTATTATTTTGTGCGTTTGCGGTGCTATTAATCATGGGCTTATTAGTTATCAGCAAACAAATAGTACAGACAATCAGTACTTACTTTTCAAACACACAGCGTGGACAGCGGCGCGTGTTATTTATTCAAACCAAACAAGCTGAGCTGAAACAACTGTTTTATTGCCGCGCGTTGCGTATTCATTATCTGCACGAACTTACAAAACAACAGCTATTGCGCCGTAATGATCGCCAACACCTAGCCGCGTTATCCAAAGCCATAGACCAAGATTTAAAAGCATTAAAAAACCGCTTATCCACCAGTACGCTAAAACAATTACAACAAGAAAACCGCTGTTATCACCAACAACAAGACAGCGCGGCGTTATTACAACTACAGCAAAAAATTACTACCCTCACATCATGAGTATTAAAAACTGGCTACTGAAAGCCGTTGATTTATTACACAGCATTAAAGACGAAAAATTGCGTTGGCAAATCGACAACCAAGACCGCCAACTGCAACTCAAACAAGCGCGAATATTGGCAGAAAACCAATTGGCTGATGAACTAAAAAAGAAAAGCGTGCAACTGGAACACGACATCAGTTTGTTACACACGCAAAATGCCACCGAGTTGGCTATGCTCAAAATCAAATGCAAGCAAGACATCAAAGACTATCAGCAATATCTAGCTGCCTTAGATAAACTTAAAGACTCGATAAAAAACAGCTACACTCAATTACCCGAAGCCGTTGCTTTCACCATACATCACCATGCCAAACAGCTATTAAATCAACTATGGGAAGCGGAAAACTTTGAAGATAAAATGCGCCACGAAATGCAGCTTATTCAATTTATGACCACCGTGCATGAAGATGCCAGCGCAACTTTACAAGGCAAGACTCAGGACAAATTACCTGAAAAAACTTTGGCGTTAATCAGTAATCGTAGGTTAGTGTGAACGATAGAGACTGTGGAATTGCCCAAAGAAATTTTCCACGAAAGACACGAACAGTATTGCAAATAAGTAACTATAAAAAACGTTTAGCTATTTGAATCTGGAGTCCAAAACATATTTTGGACTCCAAAAAATTTACGATTACCTACTTGTAACCAATTTATTTTCTTGCTTTTTATGTTTTTCGTGGACAACCCTACAACGACCCAAAATAAGCTGCCAACGCCTTCATATCTTCCTCAGACAGCGTTGTAGCCATGCCCTGCATTTGACCGTTTTTACGCCCCCCTTCTTTAAAACTAGCCAACTGCTTAACCAAATAAGCAGGGTGTTGACCTGCTAAGCGTGGAAACTGACCATTGCCCGCTGCTGCTTCGCCATGACAACCCAAACACATTGCCGCTTTCGTTTGCCCCGTTTTAGCTAACGCCGCATCACCACCTACTTTAGGGGCAGGTTGACTAGCAAAATAAGCTGCCAGATTATCCATATCGTCATCGCTCAACGTACTTGCGATATGTTCCATCATCGGATTATTGCGACTTTTCGCTTTAAAGGCTTTCAATTGATTAACGATATAAGTTGGTTGCTGAGCCGCTAAGCTAGGAAACTGAGCATTACTGCTTTTACCACCCTCCCCGTGACAACCCGCACACACGCTAGATTTTTGTTCACCTGCTGCTTTATCCGCCGCTTCGGATGTTGCTAAAAAACAGGGTAAAAATAAAGCCATCACTAGCGATTTTTTTAGTGTGTTCATAACTCACCTCATGTTGTAAATGATTAATGCCATCTGTGTATTGACGCACGGTTACTATACAACTAAATATCCGCAGTGTTTATCAAAAAAAGCGTTGTCTTACCAACCCGTTAAATAACGGTCAATCATACCACTAGATTCATTAAGCATTTCTTCGGGTAAATTCTGACACCATTGCGGAATATAAACACCCGCGCCGTATTTTTTTAAATCGCCGATAGTGTCAGGCAACACACAAGGATTATGGCGTAAATCCAATACTCGCAAGTTACTGAGTAATTCCAATTCTGGGGTGGTGTGTTCAAGTGAATTATTGCTTAAATCCAACACCGCTAAATCAGTCAATTGTCCAAGTTTAGACGGTAAACTTTTTAGCCCCGTGTTTTCCAAATAAAGCTCGCGTAACTGATTCAATTGCCCGATTTCAGGTGGCAAATTCTTTAATGGATTATTAAACAAGCTGAGAGCTTGCAATCCTCTTAGTGCTAAGACTCCAACAGGAAAGCAATTCAGGTGATTATCGTTCAAATAAAGTCCGCGTAAATTTTTTAGTTGCATTATTTCAATCGGCAACCAACGCAATTGATTATTGCCAATAACCAGCTCTTGCAAGGCAGAGAGCTGTCCAATTTCAGGCGGCAATAAGCGTAATTGATTGTTGTATAAACACAATGTCTGCAAATCAACCAATTGCCCAAGCGCAAGCGGTAACTCAGTTAATTTCTGTCCCGACAAATCCAATTCCCGCCATTGTTCAGTGTGGGCTAGTTGAATTTTTGTTAGCAGGTGGGCATTGGTCATATTTTGATTACTCGCGTCCATTGTCTATAAAATTATCAGATTATGTGTCATGGAGGTAAGCCATTGTTTCCATGAATTATCTATCGGCTCTAAGAACCTGTTCAAAATATACGCAACACCAAAGCCAAGAAAGCTATATTAACAAACTGCAAACTGGTGTTAAGCAAACGTTCGGTATTTTTCCAAAGTCTTCGGAACTTTTCTAACTAAGTAAAGGATCGTTCGACCACCCAACGTTTAGGAATAACCGAAAGGTGTATAGTTCTGGTATTTTTTACACTTTGTGCATCAATGATGCAAAAGCTCGTTTTGACGTTGCGACTCTGTTTCGTACGCACCTCGCTAACCTGATCTTTTTAATGCCTGTTCTAGCAGGATCATGCCTTCTCCTAAGACAATTTTATATTTATTCAGATATAAAGATTATAAGATGGACTGATGCACGAAGCTCATCATATCACTCTCAAAAAAATACGCTTTATTCCTCGTGACATTATACATAAATCCTCAATCTTTCTGCATATCGCCTCCTTACATTCTGATGCGTTTGCCGAAGTCATGACCATATAGGAAACAGGCGAACAGGAAATCGGTTTGGTGTATGCCAAAAATGTCTTAAAAGACATCAAAGCCACTAGCCAACGTGGCGCATACTGGAAAACGCAACAAGACATTCGAGTCGAAAAATTGGACATTGGCGAAGATTTTACCGTGCCTAAAAAATTAGCCGCGTTACTAGCTAATGCTAAAGATGACCCGTTGCGTAAAGCATTGATGACAGCAATATCATGGCTACTATACCCGAAAACCACGTTGTTTTTTTGCGAAGCTATCATTGTAACGCCTATAAAAAGCTAGGCGTTAAGAAGCTTGTGTGGACATGGGTGGTATTCGAATACAGGATGTGTTTTGTCGCCATAAAAACACTGTAATTAGCACGCTAAAAAATCCGCTATACTAACTAACACAAGTGAAGCCTATATTGATGACGTTATCGGAAGGGAAACTAGGCTAGGATCGTTCTGTGAGGCTGAAATAGATGAGTAGAGCTAAGAGGTAGGTCAGAGCAGCGATGGTTATTATCGCCATTTATTATGCCGCCAGTACGGTATTGGCGTATGTTTTTGGCAGACGTAAAGATGACATTGTGAATATATTTACTACTGACTCTACCAACGCCGATGTGTTTTCTGCTGGGCTTGTGCAGAATTTTTTACCTAAACTACCGCCAAACTCCATCATTGTCATGGATAGAGTAGTTAGCAATACTCCTTTTATTTTTTAAGATAAGTGACTCGTTATGAACCTATCGTCTCCCTACGGGCTTAATGCCATCGCCTTGTTACTTTTCAGTAGCTTAGTGTCACCAGCAAATGCCGTGCCGCCACAAATACCGAATTCGGGTTTGCTGATGCGTGAAAGCCGTGAGATGCCTGAGTTGCCCAAGCAAAAATCTGAAGTGAACATCGAAAATACCGAGCAACAACGCCCGCCCATGCAGCGACAAAGTGATTTGCACGTTACGGTGCAGTCTTTTTTGTTTAGCGGTAATAGTCAATTTAGTAATGACGAATTACAAACACTACTTACTAAATACAAAGGGCATCCTATCAGCTTCGATGATTTACAAGCTGCTGCTAATATCATTACTGACTATTATCGTAAAGCAGGTTATTTGATTGCCCATGCTTATTTACCCGCGCAATCCATTAAAAATGGCATTGTGGAAATTGTAATTCTCGAAGGGCATTTGGACGACTCACATTTAGAGGGCAATTCGATTGAATTGCTGGGTGATACGCGCATCAACAAAAACGTGCTACAGCGTTTTCTCAATACTAGTAAAAAAGGTGAATTAGTCACTGATACGGATTTGAGTCACTTGAGTTTACTCATCAATGATTTACCTGGTATTGATAGTAAAGTGGTGTTGTCACCAGGTAGTAAAACTGGCACAACCGCCTTAGCAATGAAAGTTAAAGAACAGCCCCTAGTCAACGGCTATGTGTCTACTGATAATCATGGATTATATTCAACAGGCTACTATCGCTTTGATGGCGGTCTTAATATTAATGATCCTTTTGGTTTAGGTGATCAACTGTCATTACGCGCTCAAACTACCGATACGGGTAATTCTGTAGCGGGCTGGGCAAATTACAACCTACCTATTAATGGCTACGGTACACGATTAGGGATTAATTTTTCACAACTGAATTATAGTTTAGGACGTAGTTTCACACCATTAGATGCCACTGGTCTTGCGCGTACTGTCGGTGCAAGTGTAACCCATCCTTTGTATTTAAGTCGTGATGCTCGCTTAACAGGTATTGCGCATTATGAACATCGTTGGCTACAAGACAATATTAGTTTTCCAAATTATGTTAACCCGCATAATGACCGTCAAATTAATCTGATGAGTTTTTCATTTTCAGGCAGTTTGTATGACAAAATCATTCCCGCAGGTGGTTTGACACAGGGTTTTCTTAATGTGTCAGCAGGAGATGTTTATTTCACCAATCAAATCGCCGCTCTTGCTGATAAAGCAACAGGACTTAATACCAGTGGCGGTTATCACAAATTTGATTGGCAGTTAAATCGAACTCAAAATATTTGGGGCGATACCCAATGGGGAGAGGTTAGTTTATACGCCAATTTCAGTGGACAAGTCGCCAGCAAAAACCTCGATAGCTCCGAACAAATCAGTTTAGGTGGTCCTAATGCTATTCGCGCCTATCCTGTCGGTGAGGGCAGTGCAGACGAAGGTTGGTTATTTAACGGTGAGACCCGTTATAACTTACCAGCGATTTCAGCCATTCCTGGAAATTTTCAACTAATCGGCTTTACTGATACGGGCTTTTCGCGCATCAATGCTAATCCATTGTTAGGTGACAGGCATAATTCACGACACCTGACGGGTTATGGCTTTGGTATTAATTGGCTTGGTACAGCAGGTTTTAACTTGCGTACTAGTTTAGCTTGGCGTGACGTAAGCACACAACCGACTTCTGATCCTAATCAAAGTGAACCGCAAGCCTATTTCCAACTCACTAAAACCTTTCAATAAGATTGTTTAACATAAGGTAAGCCCTCATGAATCACATCTATAGTAGTGTTTGGAACGAAGCCTTGGGTGTTTGGATCGCAGTGTCAGAAATTGCCAAAAGGCAAGGGCAAGGAAAACGCTCTGCTAATCGTCGCAAATTATTGGCAACCAGCTTATTAATTTGTTCAACACCGACGTGGGCATTACCCACAGGTGACCAGCTTGTTGGAGGGCAAGCTACCATTAGTACTCCTAATGCAGAGCAAATGCAGATTAATCAAGCCAGCCAAAAAGCCGTGATTAACTGGCAAGGTTTTTCGGTCGCACCTAACGAAGCCGTCAATATTCAACAACCTAATGCCCATGCCGCCTTGCTTAACCGTGTAGTCGGACAAGATTCTAGTCAAATTCAAGGGCAAATCAACGCGAATGGGCAGGTCTACTTGGTTAATCCCAACGGTGTGGTGTTTGGCAAAACCGCCCAAGTTGATGTTGGTGGCTTAATCGCTACTACGCATAACATTAAAGATGCCGATTTTATGAACGGCAATCAACACTTCACCCAAGACGGTGATATAGGAAAAGTCGAAAACCACGGTACGATTAACGCTAAAGAAAGCGGCGTGGTAGCGTTAATTGGCGAACAGGTCACTAATACAGGCACGATTAACACACCTAAGGGAACAACTGCACTCGCGGCAGGTAAAACAGTTGACCTTGATTTTCAAGGTAATGGTCTCGTTGAAGTCAAAGTTACCGAAGCGGCGTTAAATGCACAAATCACCAACCAAGGCGCGATACAAGCTGACGGTGGTAGAGTAGTCATGAGTGCTAAAGCCGCCAATCAATTAATTGATACGGTCATCAATCAAGAAGGGATTGTTAAGGCACGCGGCTTAGTCGAACGTAACGGTGAAATCATCCTCGATGGCGGTGACAATGGTATCACCAAAGTCAGTGGTACGCTCAATGCCAACGGTAATGGTGCGGGTGAAAAAGGCGGTAAGATAGTGGTGACTGGTGACAAAGTATTAGTGGACAGTACCGCAAAACTTACTGCGACAGGTGCAACTGGGGGTGGTGATATTCTAGTTGGTAGCAGCTGGCAAAACTCAGACCCAAGTATACGCCAAGCCAATGCAACTGTTGTTAAACAAGATGCCGTTCTCGATGTTAGTGCAACTGATACAGGCAAAGGCGGTACAGTGGTTGCTTGGTCGAACGTTCAAAACACACAATCGGCTACTCGCGCTCAAGGTACGTTTCTCGCCAAAGGAGGGGTTAATGGTGGTGATGGTGGACGTATTGAAACCTCAGGACATTGGTTAAATACTGATAATATCAAAGTGAATACGTCCGCTACGCAAGGCAATAGTGGCTTATGGTTACTTGATCCTTGGAATGTCACTATTGGTGGAAGTGTTGCATCAGGCGATCCGTTTGCTAATCCATTTATACCGACTACGCAAGACTCCACTATTCTTGCCACAGACATTGCTGCGGCACTGAATCTAGGCAATAATGTCAGGATTACCACAGGCACAACTGGTTCCAGTGCAGGTGACATCACAATTAATTCATCAATAGCTAAAACGTTAGGGGGTGATGCCACTCTTACCTTACAGGCCGCCAATAGCATTTATGATAATTCTCAGACCATTAGCAGTACAGCGGGACGACTTAACATTGTTTTTCAATCAGATTCAGATACCACTGGTGGTGGGTCAATTCAAAGTTCATTTGCAACGTTTAATAGTAATGGTGGCAATATTACCTTTTCAGGGGGTATAGGCGGCACAGGGTATGCAAGAGCTAACAATATTTTTGAGTCTGGAATAGGACTATCTTACAACACGATAACGTCAAACGGTGGCAATATCATTATGCGTGGCATGAGTTTTAATGGAACCAATGTCTCAGGCGGTGGTGGACGTAGTGATGGTGTTTTCATTAGTGGAAATACCTCTATTGATTCAGGTTCAGGCACCATCAGCATAGACGGTCTTGCACAAGGACAGGATCCCATTCTTATTAGCAATGGTATTGAAATAGGTGATTTTAGTACTGTAGACATTAGATCAGCTAATGGCACTACTAACGCAATTAGCTTAACTGGAACGGCTAACTATACGGGTTTAACGGCGTTATCACCACAGGCACAAAGATATGGCATTCTTATGCAAAATGTATTCTCTGAGGGGCAAGCAGAAACAACCCTAGCCGCAACAAATGGCGGTGGCATTACCCTGATAGGCAGTAGTAATGCAGATGCGGGCATTCATATAGACCCCAATGTTAATATTCTTGCCAATAGTGGCAAAATTACTTTAGATGGTTCAACGACTGGAACAACACATTCTGCTGTTGAAAGTACAGGCATAATTGGGCAACAAGCGGGGTCATTAGTGCCTGTATCAAGTAGTAATATTGACATTATTGCTAATAGCCTTAATTTAACAACTTCATCGCTAGCAGGAACGCCTGTTGTTAGCGATAGAATAAGTTCAACGGGTATTTTGACCATCAGACCTAAAGCAACCAATCGTGCAATGACAGTGCAAGTGGGAAGTGGGAATAACAGTCAATTGTATGTCAATCTCTCATTGTTTGGTACAAACTTACCTATTTCATCAACGTTCTCTAAACTGGTTTTTGGTTCATCTACAACTGGCATCATGAATGTGAGTGGTTTAAATTTTGACAACACATATAATCCGAACTTACAAGGTGTAGATTTGCTAACAGGAAGTAGCTTAACGCTTGGTGGTACAACTAACACAGTCAGAGGTATAAACAGAGTATTAAGCATTGCTGCAACGGGAGGAGGTGCAGTAACAAGTACATCTGCCTTAGATGTGAATAACCTTGTACTGAAAGGCACTAACTCAGTATTTACATTACATAACTCAGCTAACACTATAGACACAGTAGCAGGCATTTTAGGTAGTGGCTCGTTGAATTTAAGAAACAGCAAAACACTGAGAATAGGTTCAATTAATGGTATTAATGGCATAGACCCAACAGGGACTGGTTCGGTCACTATAGAAGCGTTAGGAGCCACCTCAGATATAATTCTCGACCAACCCGTTGTTGCTCAAGATGGCAATATTGTGTTGGCAGCAGGGCGAGATTTTATTAACAATGTGTCGCCAGTTAATTCAGGTATTGTGCTTAATGGGATAGGGCGGTATTTTGTTTACTCAAGCAATCCCGCTAACTCACTGGAAGGGATGAGCGGCTATAACAAGCATTACAATCAAACTTATACATCAGGAGTTATTCCTAGTTATGCCAGTGCAGGTAATTGGTTTTTTTACACCATCACGCCTCAATTATTTGTAGCCCCCGACCCAAAAACAATTATTTATGGTGATCCGCTGGGTACTTATACAGCTAATTATGTAGGCTTTATTGATGCTGATACCGCTACAACAGCGGGTATTTCAGGAACAGCTTTGTTCGATACATTAGGACCACTTTCACCTGAGGGATATTTTACTCTAGGTTTACACAATGCTTCTTATATCTCTGGTTTATTAAGTAGTCTTGGTTACAGCTTTGCCGATAATATCCGCTCCGTTGACGAGTTGACAGTTATTCCACCATCTCCAGTCCACGAAGTAGTACCACCTCCCGTTTTCGAGGTATTTATTCCCGATCAAGCTGTACAAGAGAATATTGCAGGCTTAATTACCTCTGTCAATACGAAGCCAATCATTACCTTTGATCCACCTACCGTCTCTCCTGATGTCTCTGTGAATGATGTTACTGATGTGTTCGTAAATAGCGATCAACCGTGTAATGAATCAGACGATCAGTTGAGAAATCCCTTGCTGCACTGTCAAAAACGCAAGGAAAAGAAAGGTGAGTACAACATTTTACCTGTCCTGAAAATAAAAAACAGTTCAGGGCGAGTCAAACATTTGGAGATGAGTGCTAACAAAAAGTTTGTCTCGCTATTGTTTGAGGATGGCTCGGTGAGAGTTTGGGACTTCCAAAGCGGCATACAGCGTCAAGTTGTTACTCCTAATAAAAAGCCAGCATTAATTGACATTGGTACGGTTAATGACCAAGGCGAATCATTGCAGATCGCCAGTAAAACAAGCATTGATGTTCACGATATTATTAGCGCGATTGCCGATGAGAAATTAGCCATTAATGAACCTGACATTAGTCATTTCGCCACCTCTAATGATGGCAGTCTATTATTGGTGGATTTTGGTGCTAATGAATTGAGCTTATGGGATAACAAACAAAACAAAAAACTCTGGCAGCTACCTTACCAACGTGGCTCGGTGCGTAATCTAGCTCTCGCTAACAATAAACGTTACGGAGCCGTGCTTAGCTATCAACTAGGTGCTTATGTAATGCCTTCTGATTTGCAATTAAAAAGTATAACAGATGCAGTAGACATTATTGATCTTGATACAGGCAAAATCATCAAATCATTGCCGAACTTGGGTGAACAAGTGGTTGCTATGCACTTTAAAAATAACGATACCTTGCAAGTAGGTTTAGAGAGTGGCGAACTATTTGATTGGCACTACCTAAGTAACAGTCAAAAAATAGTCGCCAACTTTGCAGAATCGCTGGTCGCTGTCGATAATGACAAAGATACTTATGTTTACCTACTGAAAGATGGCACACTGCGTGTCGGTGATGCTCAAGGGCATATTCGCTTAAGCATAAAAAATAAAGAAAATAAGGTTGAAGATGCAAGGCTGATAGAAGACGGTAAAAAATTGCTAACGGTTTTGGATAATGGCGAATTAGCATTGTGGGATGCCACATCGGGTAAAAAAATGCTCCGTTTGTTCTCTACAAAACAAGGCTGGACAGTCATGGATGCCTTCGGTCGTTTTGATAGTTCAGAAGATGCAATGGACAATTTCAGTTGGTTAGCCAATGAAGAAGAGATTCCTTTGAATAGTTTTTCTGAAAACTACTATGAGCCAGGCTTATTAAGCAATGTCTTGCAAAATCAGGATTACTTAAATAACGATCCAGATAGGGTACTAGATGGAATCAGTTTACCTCCTAAAATAACAGCCATGCTTGCAGAGCAACAAGCTAAAGGTGATAGCGTGGCAGTGCAGTTAGATGTGTATGATCGTGGCGGTGGTATTGATAGAATTAAGGTTTACCAGAATGGCAAACTCATCAATCCTGATAATCTAGTTACCTTACCAGAAAGCAATGCTGAACATCGTGCGATAACATTAGATGTTATTCCTAGCGCGGGTAAAAACACCGTTAAAGTGGTGGTCAGCAACGATATGGGGATTGAAAATAGTAGTTCTGAATTAAGTTTCGATGGCAAAACTAAAGCCTACACGTCTTCTTTACGTTTATTGACTGTTGGTATTAATGAATACAGTGATGTCAATTTAAATCTGGATTACAGTGTTGCCGATGCCGACTCTATTGTACAAGCTATAAAAATAGGCTCGAAAATAATGGTTAATACACATTTAATTAACGAAAATGCCACCAAGGCTAAAATTCTGGCAGAACTAAGAAAGTTAAGCCAAGGTACACAACAAGATGTGTTAGTTGTTTATCTGGCGGGACATGGTATGGCATTGGGTAAAGAATGGTATTTCTTGCCATATGAAACTACTCTACAATCCACCCCTGAAAAAATTGCCGCAACAGGTATTACTGCAACAGAGTTGAGCGACATTTTTAAAAACTCAAAAATACAACATATCATGTTAATGGTTGACTCCTGTTATTCAGGTGCAGGTATGGGGGCTTTTAGTAAATTACAAAACGGACAGCGTTATTTTACCCGTCAATTGAGTCGCACCTTGGGTATTACCGTAGTCACCGCCACAACAAAAGATGAAGAAGCGGCTGAGTTAAAAAGCCTAGGTCATGGATTATTCACCTATTTGATAACGCAAGAACTAGGAAAAGAAGAAGCGGCAGGCAATGCTACTGCTCACGGTGTTGCAGAAAGTATCGTTAAAACATTACCTGTCTTTTCTAAAAAAATGCTGGGGTCAAGCCAAGACCCTGCTGTCTATAAACATGGAAATGATTTTATGTTGACGGATATTGTCAATGACAAAAAGTGATGTGGTGCCTAAACAAGTAATACTGTATGGTTTTTAGCCAAGTTGTAATGGCAGATAAAATAAGCAATAGCAACGATATGGTTAGCGAGGTTTTTAGAAAACACCAAAGAATATCTGACTAATCGGGAGCCCCGTTGTCTAAGAGTGCAGTTAAATCACTCAATGTGATTTTAGTTAAGCCGCTTTATTTAACCCACTACCCTGTGTAGGTTTTGTACTACTCTTAACGGTTTGTTGCGTGATTGCTACGGTGTTGTTGCTAACAGCCCCATTACTTGCAAGTCATAAAATGACAAAATTTGTTAGTTGATGATAACATTAGCTATTTAAAGTTAGCTGTTTTTGTTCAATTTATACTAAATTAAAGAGTAAGGGGGATATTTTGTTACGGTTTTTATTTATTGCGTTATCACTGTTGCTAGTGCCGAGTTTGGCATCAGCGGCAGAATTTCATAACTTGGGATTAACGGGGACAGAACGGGGTATTTATACTGTTTTGATTTTTGTCATCGCTTACGGTTTTGTCATGACTGAAGAGTTTACGCATATGCGTAAATCTAAACCAGTTATTCTTGCCGCAGGTATTATCTGGGCGCACGCGGCGGTTTTAGCGTCACAAGCAGGCGTTCCAACTGAAGAAATGCACAAGGTTTTTGAGCATAACTTAACTGAATACGCTGAGTTGTTCTTGTTCTTGTTAGTTGCTATGACTTATATCAACTCAATGGCAGAACGTAACGTGTTTGAAGCCTTGCGTTCATGGTTAGTCAGACGGCAATTTGGCTATCGTAAATTGTTTTTGATTACAGGCATTATCACGTTCTTTTTATCGGCGGTTGCTGATAACTTAACTGCTGCGTTATTGGTGGGTGCTGTGGTTATGGCAGTGGGTGCTGATAATCCAAAATTCGTTAGTATCGGTTTTGTTAATTTAGTGGTTGCCGCTAATGCAGGTGGTGCATTTTGTCCGTTTGGTGACATCACTACATTAATGGTTTGGCAAGCAGGTTATGCTGAATTCTTCGACTTCTTTAAATTGTTTATTCCTTCGTTGGTCAATTATGGTGTTCCAGCGGCAGTAATGTATTTTGCAGTGCCTGATGAGCAGCCGATGGCTTCTAATGAGGAAGCTGTACAGTTAAAAGCAGGTGCGATTCAAATTTGCGTGTTGTTTTTGCTGACTATTTGTACAGCAGTTAGCTTTAAACAAATTTTCCATTTGCCACCTTTTATGGGCATGATGTCAGGTTTGTCGGTATTAATGTTGTATGGCTATTTTTTGAAAGTGAAATTCCGCGTTGAAGGCGAAGAAGGTTTTAATATCTTTAATAAAGTCATGCACGCTGAATGGGATACGTTGTTATTCTTCTTCGGTGTGGTTTTTGCGGTAGGTGGTTTAGGCTATATCGGTTATTTGGAACTGTTATCTGCGGGTATGTATGATGGCTTAGGTCCCACTACGGCTAACATTTTAGTGGGTGTGATTTCAGCTATTGTTGATAATATTCCTGTCATGTTCGCGGTATTAAATATGAACGTGGATATGGATTTATATCAATGGTTGTTAGTGACATTAACAGCGGGCGTAGGCGGTTCATTACTGTCAGTCGGTTCTGCAGCAGGTGTTGCTTTAATGGGTCAATCTAATCACAAATATACTTTCTTTAGTCATTTAACATGGACTCCAGCGATTGCCGCAGGCTATGCTGCTAGTATCTTTGTCCATTACTTGATTAACGGTTAAGTGGTTTGTTATGCCGTGCATTCTGTGCGGCGTAGCTAATAAAAAGGTCGATAACCACTTTGCTGGTATCGACCTTTTTTATGTTTATCTATAGGCGTTAATCTTTAGCAGCCGTTCTACACTAACGATTTTATAACCATTATTTTGGGCAAAATTAAGTATCTGTTCTAACACCTGCATGGTTTTACTGGAGGTGTCATGTAGCAAAATAATCGCGCCTGATTGCATTTGTGATTGAACACGTTGAGTGATAACTTCTACTGTGTCGTTAGTGGTATCCAGCGAGCGAATATTCCAACCAATAGTATGATAATCCAATTGCTTTGCCGCTTTGGCTAGATGGGGTGTAGTCACGCCATAAGGCGGACGAAATAACTGCATTTTTTTGCCGATGCTATTAAAAACCAGCTCAGCGGTTTGGTTTAGCTCATTCTTAAAACCTTGCACATTTTTAAAGTCGATAAAAAATGAATGGCTGTAAGTATGGTTACCGATACTGTGTCCTTCTGAATCTATTTGTTTTAACAGACTTTCATTGCCGTGAATGTTTTTGCCAATCACAAAAAAACTAGCTGTTGCCTTGTATTGAGCTAATAGTGCGAGAACTTGCGGCGTGTATTCTGCATGCGGTCCATCATCAAATGACAAGGCAATGATTTTTTCTGCTGTTTGCGCCGAACAATAAGCAGGGGAAAAAAAGTTAGCTTGAATAACGGATGAACCGTAAATGAGACATGCCAAATAAACCGCACTTGGTAATATCAGCCACCATAACGTGATAGCAAAAAACCAGCTCAGCATCACAATAACGCTCACGGCTATCAACAAATAAAGGCGAGTAGTGTTGTAAGTCATAAATTCCTCGTTCTATATCCAATCAAAGGCGAAAAAACCAGCGCGGTTAAAATTCCCACCGCCACCGTAAACCCAAACGCATGAACAATTGCTGTGGAACTGACCGCTAACAAGCCAAACGCCAATAAAGTGGTTAAGGCGGATACGGTTACTGCTAATGAGGTACTGACGCGTTTATCTTCGTCTTTTTGTTGTGTTTTATCTGCCATAAAAAAGAAAATCGCATCATCAACGCCTATGCCCAGCACCAGTAATAAGGCAAATAAATTAAACAAACTAAACAACTGGTCAAACCAGCCCATCGTTGCTAAAGCAACCAATGCAGCCACGACAGGTACGGCCGTGATATTCAAACTATTTCGCCAGCCAAACTTTAATCCTAAACCGATAAAAACTACCATATAAGCCGCAATAATTAAGCCACTGACGCGAATTCTATACCGTGCAAACAAGGATGATAATTCATCGACTTGATCCACCCACCTTACACCTTGCAAACTTTGCAGTGTAGGAAAGATTGATAAGTCACGAATGCCTGTTAAAGATACCATGCTTAAACAACGCCGCTCATCACACCCTAACCATAATTGTTGCTTGGCTTCATCGGCTGTTTTTAGCCATTCGGGTAATGAAATTGTTTTGTCTTTTGCCGTGCTAAATTGCTTTAGTTCAGTGTCAATCGCCTGCTTACTAAAGCCCAGCTCGGTCATATAGTGTTTTACCAACCCAGATTCATACAGCGTTTTGCTCAGTAGTTGGTAATTGCTGTGCTGGTTTTGGTCATTTACCCAATAATCACTTATACCTTGATAAGCCAGTAATTCATACTGTTGAGTAAGTAGTTTTAGCCGTGCTAGCAGTTGCTGTTCATTGTGATGCCAGTCATTTACATCACGTCCTGATACCAAAAAGAACTGGTTTTCCTGACTAATAGGCAATAACTGCTTAATTTTATCGGCGGTGTTAAGTAATTCAGCGGGGGCAGATTGCAACAAGCGCACATCATCACGCGGCGTTAGTTGCCACAATCCACCCGCGACAAACACAATAAAAATCGGTATTAACCACCGACGATTTTTTAATAACCAAACAGGCCAATGTTGCTGCCAATAACGGGCAACTCTTAACATGACAGGTTCGTGCGTGTGTCTAAAACCTGTTAGCAATAATGGAAACAATAGCACCACCGTCAGCCAAGCGATTAACAAACCCACCGCTGAAAACAATGCGACTTCTTGTAAAGCAGGGAAGGGCGAAAATACCAAGCCGACATAACTTAACAAATTAGTGCATAAACCGATGATTAATCCTGAAAAGATATAACGTAAGCCCTGACGCGGTTGCCAATCTTTTGCTCCGAAACTGTCGCACATAAAATGGATCGCATAATCATCGGCGACACCGATTAAACTCGCACCAAACACGAGGGTGATAATATGCACTTTGCCAAAAAACAGCACACTCGCCACCAACGCGGCAAACAGCCCGCAGCCAATAGCTATGGACGATAACAACAGCGGTCTGAGACTACGAAAGGTCAATAACAGCAAGACAATAATGCCAACACTAGAGCCAACACCGACCGTTGAAATTTCCTGTTTAGCCGAATCTGCACCGTAAGCAGTAAATAATGGCATTCCTGTTACCATCAACTCGCCGCCCGCCGCTTGCACTTGCGCAGTAGCATTATTGACTAAGGTCAGCAAGGTTTCCAATTTATCCAGTTGTAAATGCTTATCTTGCAAATCGCTCAACAACACCGCCCAAAAACGATTGGCATCCTGTAGAACCACAATGCCTTGTTCCACGTTTAGCTTAAGCGGATTTTGCGCATTAAAATAACGGCTGAATAACAATAAGGGATCATGTTCCAAATCACTCGCCAGCATCTGCGCCATCGGGCTATACAGAGTTTCCAGATTTTGGCTGAGTAGGTCTTGGGGATGTTGGCTGAGCGTGAGTTTGGTTTGTGCATCCAGCAATTGATAACGGTAGGGAAAGAGTTGCTGATAATTGTTCGCCGTCTGCTGCATCGGTACTTCCAGCATTAACGCTTTAAACAAACCGCTGTGTTGCAATTGCTGTTTGAGTTGCCGCGCTTGCGTTATCGCCTCTTGAGAACTTGCAGCCCCTGTCAACCAAATCACTTTGCGATTCATTAGTTGATTGTGTTGCTGAACCGCTTTAGCTATTTCTGGCTGTTGTTCAGTGACAGGCAGTAACGCCAAAAAACCTGTTTCCAGCCAATCGGTGGTTAATACGCGACTGCCCAGCACGCCGATAATCAGCATACCCAGCAACCACAGCCACGCGGTAATTCTAGGGTGATAAACGTTCAAAGTCGGCTTGTTGCTCGCTGGTGAGTTGTTCGGGATGGGTGATTTTCGTAAAACTAATACGGGTGATATTACCGTTCACTTCCTGCATATCCAGCAACCGCAATTCCGTATCGCCGTTCAGCACGATAGAGCTGATTATTTTTTTCAGCATCTCATCTTTAGGCGTGAGTTGTAATGACCACGCGTTTTTTTTATTTTCGCCCGTGATAATAAAACCGTCACTCAACTGCTTCAAATCTCCGCCCAGCATGGCTTTAAACACCTTGCCAAACGCAGGCGGCACAGCTTGTTCCCCTTGTCCCGTCAACAAATGCGCGTCATTCACCAACAGCAAAGACGGAATCGGCGTGAGCGTTTTCCAGATAACGCCTTTGCTTTGCGAATAAGTAAACGCCCCCGAAGACAGTAACGGCTTGCGTAAAATCTTCAAGCGTTTTTCTTGTTGAAACTCGCCTTGGGTAATGGGGGTTTTGATTAACCGCGCAGTAATGTCCGCCAACACATCTGCGGCATAGCTGAGATTGCATGACAGTAGGAACAGGAGTAAGGCTTTTAGAATCATTACAAGAGATTATAAATGTATAAGTTGGTAGGTTGGGCTGGCGATAGCCAACCCAACAAAACCCACGATTGTATTGGATTTATGTTGAATGTTGGGTTGCCAAAAAGCGGCAATCCAACCTAACGATGCTGCTTGGAGCTTGCGGAATGCGGGAGTAATGTACAAGAGCCAGAGTATCGCAGCGAAAAGCCCCGCATTACGTTACACTCCATGCGGGCTACTCGCTATGTAGCGCATCTTATCGAGTTACTTACTAACACGCTCAAGTGCATCATCCCCCCAACCAACAACTTTATTGTCTTTGATTACTATTGGTGTTGTAAGAGATTTACGAATCGGTGTAAAGGGTTGATTTGTACTAGTCACATAATAAAGCACTTCATATCGAGCATTGCTGTTATCTACAAATCCTTCGACAGTCCATGGATTATTGACAATCCCATCATGTGTGTCAGCAGTATTCGCTCCCATTAACGAGACTACTTTCTCTTTGCTCATTCCAAGTGAAATATGAGCCAGTTTTGACTGATTGGAAGATACCAATTCTTCCAGAGACATCTGTCCATTACGTACTGACTGCGAGGAGCATGACGCGAGAAATAGAACTAGAAGAGCGGCTACGCATCGATTCATTGTAGACGATGTTCGTTTTTCTTTTAACGCATCAAGACCGTTTGAAAAAACAATAAGTTGTTGTGTCATATTTTTATCTCTAATTATTAATTAAGCGCATTTCCAATTTTTTGATTGGAAATGCAAAAGTAGAAGCTCTGCTCTAGCTTCCTGTCATGCGAAGCTATAGCTTTAACGGTATTCCTAAGTAAAACTTGGGAACAAGTGAAACGGACATCATACCGAACAGCTCTACATTTGGGCTACCTTGCTACATTCGTTTTGCAATCATAAATAATGGTAGAATTTTGATATATGAACTTAAATACTCCATTTTCATTTTTCTTGCTGTCACAAAACGGCTTAGCATTGTGTTCGATATAGCTGTTATACAATTCATTGGCATACGGAATTCCTTTATCGTTGTATAGCTGTGTATCCTTTATTTCTTGTAAAATTTCTTTAATATCTTTTTCACTTTTTTGATTAGCAGGTTGGGTTGCACTTAAGAACTTTCTATTAAGCCAGCCTTCGAGATTACCAGTTTTTACTTTTACCCAATTTCCGCCATCCGTACTTACTTCTGTTTCGATTGCTACTACAGCATCCCCATAAAAAACTCTGCCAAGTTCATCATATTTAGTATCAGAGCCTGCTCGTAATTTCATTTGCTGTGTATTTACATATAGCGTTTCTAGTTCTTGCGGGTACGCCACTACTGGGAGTCGCGGTGCCTCTGTACGCGCGGTGATTTTTTCTTTTTCTGATTTGTATTGTGATGAAACTACTGGAAGAGATGGTGTCATTGGGGAAGTTATTTTTGCTGTTGGTACAGTCGATTGTTCTGAAGGTGTTGATTCTGATGATTCGGTAATAAACCATATCGCGAAAGCTATAAGTGCCAACGGCCAACAGATATATAACAGATATATACAGAAAAGCCCAAGAGCCACGATTAGGCAGGTTTTAACGCCTACATTGATGATGATAGCGATTAAAATAATTAGAACTATGATTTGTATGGTCTTATTCCTGTAGCAAGCCAAGTAAGTTACGCATTGCACACCGTCCTTCCAGTTAAAATTTACATGATAATAACATTATGATACGCACAGCGTATCTTACACAATCCCCAACTTCTCTAACAACACCCTAGGCGATTCAAAACACATTGCCTTGGTTTGGCTATCAATGGCGACTTGAATACTGTAACCCTTAGTCAGTCTTAAACCTGTCAGCTTATCGGTAATCGAATAATTTATTTTCAAACGGTTTTCCCATTCCACAATTTCCGCCTGAACGCTAATAAGCTGACCGAATATCGCAGGTTTGGCATAACGGATTCTTAAATCTATCACAGGCCATGCGTAGCCTGAATCACGCATTTGCGAATAGTTGTAATCTATTTTATCCAGCAACGCACAACGGGCAATTTCAAAATATTTGACATAATACCCGTGCCACACCACTTCCATCATATCGACATCATGAAACGGAACGAGTATATCCACAGTGTGTTTAATCATACAGTTGCCACTGTTGTTGACGAATGAGGGCTAAGCAGGCGCGTAGTTCTTGTTCCAGAGCGCGGTCTACGCTGAGAAACGGACTACATCTGCGTACTGATGTAACGGTTTGTTGTAAATCGGGGCTTAATGTATCGAGATTACCGCGCAGTTCCACGCCTTGCACTGCGGCGAATAACACCGCCACTGCGACTTGTTCAGTGAGTTCTAAAATGCGCATACAGTCACGGGCAGCGATTGTTCCCATGCTCACTTTGTCTTGATTGTGACATTCGGTGGAACGCGAAAACACGCTGGCTGGCATAGTGAGTTTAAGAGCTTCAGCCGTCCATGCGGACACGGCAATCTGCACAGCTTTAAAACCGTGATTAATCATCGCCTGTTCAGCGGTCGCGCCTGATAAATTGGCAGGCAGTCCATGATTAAATTTGGTGTCCATAAGTTGCGCCATTTGCCTGTCCAGTAAATCGGCAAGATTGGCAACCGCTGTTTTTAAACTGTCCATTGCAAAAGCGATATGCCCGCCGTAAAAATGCCCACCGTGTAAAACCCGTTCATTGTCAGCATCAATAATGGGGTTGTCGTTGGCACTGTTTAATTCAGTTTCAATAAACTGTCGTAGCCACGGTAGCGAATCTTCCAGTACACCAATAACATGTGGTGCACAGCGTAATGAATAACGGTCTTGCAAGCGAGTATCGTGACGCGGCGCGTGGTCGGTGACTTGTAAATCGGTGCGTATGCGTTCGGCGACACGGTTTTGTCCGACATGGGGTTTAACGGCAAACAGTTGTTCATCAAAGTGGTAGGCGTTACCTTTTAAGGCTATAGATGTCAGGCTGGTAATGCGGGTGCATAAGCGCGATAAATAGTCAGCGCGTTGATAAGCAAGACAAGCAATTCCTGTCATCGCCGCTGTACCGTTCATAATAGCTAGGCATTCTTTGGGTTTTAGCGTTAGTGGTTCGATGTTTAACTGCGCAAAAACGGTTTGTGTTGCTTGTCGTTCGCCTTGATAGTACACCTCGCGTTCACCTGCTAACACGGCTGCCAAATAAGACAGCGGCGTTAAATCACCACTCGCTCCGACTGAACCTTCTTGTGGTATCAGCGGCAAAATATCCAATTTTAATAGCGTGGCGAGTTGTTGCAACAGCTTATAACGCACGCCTGAATAGCCACGCGCCAGACTGGTTAATCGAGTCGCCAAAATGGCGCGGGTTTGCTCAGCATCAAAATAAGCACCTAAGCCACACCCGTGAAACGTATATAAATGGCGCGGCAGTTCTTCCACTAACGGCAGTGGAATCGATACTGTGCAGGAATCGCCGAAGCCTGTCGTTACCCCATAAACAAAGCCTTCTTCTTTTAATAACGTTTCAATGAATGCCGCGCCTTTATCAATACGCTGCATAAAATCAGGGTCGGTGCTGAGTTCAAGCGGTGCGTGTTGCTGAGCAAGTTGGCAAATATCTTCAATGTTGAGAGCGTGACCATTAAAGACGATGGTGGTTTTGTTAGTCATTATCGGTGTGCCAAAAATCGAAAAAATTGAACCATTGTAACGGTTCTTTTAAACAGTAAATTTGTAAGCGGTCTGCATAAAGCTGAATAACGTGCTGTATGGACTGCTCGCGGTTTTTTCTGGGCAAGGTTAATAAATCGCTAAAGTGGTCGAAGTAAACTGCATATTTGCCTTGCTGTTTTAAACAGAACACCGTGTAAACAGGGCATTTTAATAACGCAGCTAAAATAAACGCGCCTTGTGGAAACAATGCCTCTGCACCTAAAAAAGTGGCACGGCTAGTGCGTTGTGAGTGACTGACAGGGGTTCGATCGGCGGCGATAATCACTAATTCACCTGCGTCAATTTTATCGCTCAGCATCATGGCAGTCGCGGCAGTTATCTCAGTGACTTGGATAAGATTTAAGCGGCTGTTGTCGCTAGTTTTATTTAACAAGCGGTTAAATTTCTCCGCGTGTTTAGTATGAACCAACACGTTAATGCGTAGTGCTGCATCAAAATCAGCGATAACGCGGCACACTTCGAGATTGCCAAGATGTGAACCTAACAACACTGCGCCGCGTCCTTTATGGATTTCGGCGATTAAGTTGTCACGTCCATGATACTGAACATCGGCTTCTGATAACGCGCCAGACCACGCGGCGAGTTTATCAATCAGAGCATTAGCAAAGCTGATAAAGTGTTTAAAGCTTAACCATAAGCCTGCATTTAACGGCGTGAATGCGGCGATTTTATTGAGATACGTTAGACTGGCTTGTCGTGCAAGGCGATTTGTTAGCCAGTAATAACTCACGACGGGGTATAAAAATACTTGTAATACGCCGCGCCCACACAGCAAATAAACGCGCAACAATAAACGCATTCCCCAGATAACACTGCGCTCTTCAATCTGCGCCCAGTGTTTCATTGCCAATGCCTTGCTAATAAATTTGGCACGCGTATCAGCATTCCAAAAAACAACCGCGCATGAGTCGCTGAAATCATGACATTATCGCGCCATAGTTTGAAGTGCGACACACCATCGCTGGGATAATTAACAGCGGTTGCCAGATTAATCGTCTCGACACCTTGCCAATACAAACGCACGACTATATCAATGTCAAAATCCATGCGCTGAGCGATTAGCTGGCTGTTAATCAATCGCGCAACGGCTGACAGTGGATAGACACGAAAGCCGCACATACCATCGGCGATTGCCAGCGATAAGGTGTTGATGGCTATCCAGAAATTAGTCACCCGCCGACCGTATAATCGACTTTTTGGCACCGAGTTATCAAAAGCAGGGTTGCCTAAAATTATCGTATTGGGATTTTGCTGAGCTACGTCTAAAAAGTGTGGAATATCCGCCACGTTATGCTGTCCATCTGCATCAATTTGTAGCGCGTGTGTGTAACCCAATTGTATCGCGGCATTAAAACCATCCAACATTGCCGCACCTTTGCCGCCATTTTCGGCACGGTTTATTAGCGTAAGCCAGTTTTCGTGTTGCTTGGCGCAGTTTTCCAGTACCGCTGAACACACGGCTGAACTGCCGTCATTAACTAGTAAACAAGGAATACCATGTTGCTTTAAGTGGGCGATAACCTGAACGATGGCGTGTTCGTGATTATAAACAGGGATGATGATGCAGGGTTTCATGGTTGAGTCGCGTAAATAAGTCGCCCTGAACTGTGCGTTCCAGCGGCTGAACAAAAATTAAAATACAGTTTATGGCTGGCATTATTCCACGTCAGCGTTAAGGTCAGCGTGTCCGAAGGTCGAATAACTTGGACAAATTTGAGAGCTTCCATCATGGCAAACGGTTGGTCTATAGTGAAAAAACACAAGCCGAAATGCTCAGCCCACGCAATCTGCACCACACCTGCGAGTATCGGATAGTCAGCGAAGTGATCGGGAAAATAAATCAGCTCTTCTGGGACTTTGAGCATTAGTTCCACGCTGTTGGCTGTCACGCTAACACGCTGTACTTGCGGTAATTTCTGGCTATCGGTGTCTATCAGGGCTTTAATCAGCGGCTGGTTAATTTTGCCTTGCGCGGTTAAGGGGATGCTATTCAATATCAGCCATTTTCTCGGTAACACCACCGCATCAAACCAATTATGAAGCTGGGCGCGTAGTTGTTTGATGAAGGCATTTCTGCCAATCGCTGTTAGTTGTTCTAAACCTGATTCGGTCAACACTATCGCCGCGCCGACCATCTCCCTGTTTTTTAGCATCGTGAGCGTAAACGCATCGGCTATCCACAGGGTATCCATCAATCGCCGTTCCAGTTCAGATAACGACAGGCGTTTTTCTTCGATTTTCACAATACGATCTTTGCGCCCATGCAGGATAAAGCGTCCATCGGCTTGTAAACTGAGATTATCATCCAAACAAAAAATTTCCTCGAGATACGGTGACTGTAGTTGCCAGTTATCATCAACACAGCTTAACGCCATGCCCTCAAATGTGTGCCACGCGCTGTCTTGTTGTCGCCACCCAATACCGCCTGTTTCAGAACTGCCGTAAACTTCAATGACTTGTTGTTGGCTGTGGCTGTAAATCTGTTGTCTAGCCGTGTCGGGCAACGCGCCACCTGAACTAAAAATGGCAGTTAATTGAGCGAGGCGTTGCCACGGTGATTCGTTATCCAGTCGTTTTAATTGTGCGGGGCTGGCAATCCAACACGCGGGATGATTGCCTATCGCGTTGACCAGCAGTTCAGGGTTCATGGCGATTTGGCTATGAAAACACCTGCCCGCTGATAAGGGCCACAACACGCGAAACAACAAGCCGTAAATATGCTGGTGGCTAACGGTTGCCAATATTTCCGCATTGCCTAATTGCTTGCCCCATTGTTTTTCCAACGTAGCGCATTCACGTTCAAATTGAATCAGGCGTTTTTCTATCGGCTTAGCCTGTCCTGTTGAACCAGAAGTAAAAATCACCAAGCGCGTGTTATCAGGGTTTAACGGCAATAATGCCGCGTGGTCTGTGCTGTTAAGATGATAATCAAACGCTTGATGCCAATCGCCGATAAGTTGGCATCGGTGTTGCGTCAGTTGCTGAGCTGTTCCCGTGTGATTATTACCTGCAATCCATACCTCTTTACCCGCATTAAACAAGGCGAATAACAGCACGGCAAACGGATAGGCATCATCGGTATATAAGGCGTAACGCTGAAACGGTTGGGCGTTGAGTTGTTTAACCCAATAACTGACAGCGGCATGAAACGCATCGGCGTGATAATAATGCCCTGCATGATAAGCGATTCGAGCGGTTGAAGGTCTTGTCGTCAAGCAAGCGGATAAGGCAATGAATTTATCGGGCATGGTGTTGGGTTTTTATTCTAACAAGGTATTCACCCACCAATAACACGCCCATCATAAGATAAGCAATCAAGCCGTTGTATAAACTCCAGATTTCAACGCTACTGTACAACGCAGTTGCGAGGGCAATACTGCCATTGATGATAAAAAAACCGCACCAGATTTGCGTGACGCGACGGGTATAAATAACGCCTTCGGGCGGTAAATCGGGGTGCTGAATTCTGGCAATGCGTTCAATCACACTAGGCGGCGACCATAAACTCCATGAAAATAATATCAACATCAACGCATTAACAATGGCAGGATAAAAACGCAAAGTGAGCAATTCATTACTCCAAATCGCAACGCCGCAATACAGCATTCCAACCAGTAACAGCGGGCTACTCCAATGTTTAACGCTATAACTTGCCGCCAGTCTAATAGCTAGCAACACACACAATAAACTGGCGATTTTCCACGGTGCTAAATATTGCGTGCCGAAATACACCGCGAAAGGATAGAGCATGGTGAGAAAGCCAATGAAGCCGTTGATTAGTATGCGCATATTAATGCAGCATACGGTAAACCGCATCCACCACGTCACCAATCGTCCGTGCTGTTTTAAAATCTTCTGGTTTAACGGGTTTACCTGTCGTTTCTTTTAGCCGTACTATCATGTCGATAGCATCAATGCTGTCAAAATCAAGGTCTTCGTACAGTCTAGCACTCAGGGTAATATCGTCTGCATCCAGCTCAAACAGTTCGACCATGATGGTTTTTATTGCGGCTAAAATATCTTCACGCGTGTTCATCATAGCGTTAACCTCGCACTGATTGAATATAAGCCGCTAAGCTCGACACTGAAGAAAAAATCTTCACTACATCTTCTTTTTCAGCCTCAATTTTTACACCATATTTTTTGCGTATCGCCAAGCCCAACTCCAAGGCATCGATTGAATCTAGTCCTAAACCCTCATTAAATAACGGTGCGTGACTGTCTATATCGGCAACGCTGAGGTCTTCCAACGCTAGTGCATCAATGATTAATTGTTTTAATTCTGTTTCCATAATTCTCTTTGTTGAGTGAAATAATGTTCTAAGTAGCGATTAAATCGGCGCACGGCGATTGATTTAGGTTCTAACTGGGTAAACTCCGTTAAGTCCACATCATCACCCACATTCATGGTCAAATGAAAGCGGCGTTCGGGAATGTGATACCACGGCTCAGCTTTAGTTAGTGTGCTGGGCGTACAGGAAATAGTTACCAAGGTGACGGTTGTATTTGCCTGTAACGCGATTGCCGCCGCGCCACGCTGAAAATGATACGGTTTATTCGGCACAGAACGCGTACCTTCTGGAAAAATAATCATACTGCCGCCCGACTGCAACCACGCTACACAGTCGGCAATCATTTTTTCAGGATCGCCATTACTAATATAACCTGCGTTTAAAATCGGACCACGCATAAACGGATTACGCCACAGACTGTCTTTGACTATACAGTTTGCCTGTTTAATGCGGCTGATTAAAAATACCACATCTATCAGTGTCGGATGATTAGCAATAATCAACTGTCCCGCACGGTTGAGCTTTTCCAAGCCGTTTATTTGGTAAGTCATGATGCCGATTTTGTGCATTAAGCCGATGAATACATAAAAGCTGTAATGCACCACGCGTTGACCACGGCTGATGCGTTGTAACCGACTGGCTGGCAACACCGACAGCACAGGAAACACTAACAACCACAACAGTAAACCGCCCAGCCCAAAACAAACAAAGCTAAAGCCTGTCGCAAACAGCCGCCAACCGTAGTCTAACAAACGTGTTATTTTTTGCACCATGTCCAGTTGCCTAAATTCAACGCCTGCTCATCGGTAAGCAGGAATTTTAAAAATGCCAGCAATTGTACCGAATGCTCACCCGCATCACGAGTGTCTGTTGAGCGGTTCAATGATAACGACAAACCTGCACCACTTAAGGAAAGTCGTAACGCTAATACGCAAGACCCAGCACTATTGAGATTAAACGGCGCGGTGGGATAAAAATCAGCGATAGGTTCATCATATAAAACCACCAATACTTCATTCGCGCCTTCATGCAGAATGCCCAGAGCGTCGATAAAAGCGGGTGCAATACCTTCTCGACCTGAGGCAATGACGGTAATTTCTTGATGATTGTGATAAGCGATAGAAAACAAACCCGCAATCGCATTATGTACAGACAAACTAAATGCGGTCGGTGATAACTCCTCACCTGCTTGAATGGCTTTGAGCATTTCCAGCGATTTACTCAATTCACCGTGAGCTGAACTGAACACCACAGGTAATGCTTCACCCGCGTCAATACAACGGTCGGCAACCGCAAACACCGCTTTCGCCAATGGCGTTAATCTACGTTGTAACAACTTAGGTACACACGCGGGAACGCTGACGTTGTTCGCGTCTATCAATCTGTCATCTCCGTCGTTTATCTCTGGAGACCACGCACTCCACTTGCGTAAAATAAAATCAGGCATCGTCACTCATTATTAAAAATCCCTGTATTATTACCACAACTATTAGTGCTTGAATTATAAAATAAGCTCAATAATCCATTCAGCCCGATTTTAAACATCATCAATTTAACAGAGATAATCATCGAATGCGTAAAGTTGTTATCATAGGCGCGGGACCGTCTGGCAGTATTGCGGGTGCATTATTGCAAAATAAAGGCTATCACGTCACCATTTTAGAGCGTCAGCAATTTCCGCGTTTCAGTATCGGTGAAAGTCTGTTACCGCAATGTATGGAATTCATTGCACAAGCGGGCATGATGGACGCGGTGGTTAAAGCGGGGTTTCAGTTTAAAAACGGGGCTGCGTTTGTGTACCGTGAACAATACTCAGAATTTATGTTTGAGGATAAATTTACCGCAGGTATGGGAACAACATTCCAAGTGCAGCGCGGTCGCTTTGACAATATTCTGGCTCAAGAAGCAGTACGCATGGGCGTAGATATACGTTGGCAGACGGAAGTGATGGCGGTGGATTTTTCTGGTGATAAGCCAAGACTTGAAGTGCGTGAACCGTCTGGTGAAGTGGTCAATTGTGAGGCTGATTTTGTGCTGGATGCCAGTGGTTTTGGACGTATTTTGCCACGTTTGCTTGATTTAGAGTCGCCTTCGGGTTTTCCCGTTAGAAAGGCGTTGTTTGGGCATATTGAAGACCGTATTACCGCTGGGCAGTTTGATAGAAATAAAATACGCATTACCGTTCATCCTGACCATAAAGATGTGTGGTTTTGGTTGATTCCGTTTAGTAATGGGCGTAGCAGTATCGGCGTGGTTGCCGAAGAAAGTTTTTATCAGTCGCTGGACGATAATAAAATCGCGTTGCGGGATATTATTAATCAGGATAACGGTTTGCGAGAATTATTAAAAAATGCCGTGTTTGATGAGCCAATTAATGCCATTGTTGGCTATTCTGCCAATGTCAAAACTCTGTACGGCAACGGTTATGCGTTGTTGGGTAATGCGGGGGAGTTTTTAGACCCTGTTTTTTCATCGGGTGTCACCATTGCCATGAAGTCTGCCAGTCTTACTGCTGAGGTATTAGATAGACAATTTAAAGGTGAAACCGTGGATTGGAACGTGGATTACGCACTGCCTTTGCAACGTGGTGTGAATACCTTTCGGGTATTTGTTGATGCGTGGTATGACGGACGTTTTCAAGATGTGATTTTTCATAGTGAACAGCAACCTGAGATTAAAGCCATGATTTGTTCCATACTAGCGGGCTATGCGTGGGATGAAGCGAATCCTTATGTTAAAAATGCGCGAGCCAGATTGGATACGCTGGTTGAATTATGCCGCGCGGATTAATTTGTTTGTTGTTGGTTTATTTAACGAGCTGTGCTGTGTTATCGCCTGTTGAACCTGTCGAATCCAACATACCGATGGCAGCACCGATAGACCCGCCCAGACATATTGTCCAGCAAATCACCGCCATCTGGGCAGACCAGCAACAGTCGCTGTTATGCGTATTAGAATTGGATAAAAAACATATCGCCATTGCAGGCTTAAGCAATGAGGGCATGAGTTTATTTAATCTAAATTATGACGGTAAAACCTTATCGCTGGATAAAAGCCCGTTGTTACCCGCTGATTTTTCGCCTGAATACATTATTAAAGATTTGCAATTAGTCTATTGGCCATTAGTCGAATTGCAGAAATTATTGCCGTTGCACTGGCATTTAGAAACCGATAATAAACGTCGGCGTTTATATTACGATAATGAACTACGCGCTGAAGTTGAGTATTTACAGCCTGATGCGGTATGGGCTAAATCGGTTACTGTCATCAATCACCGCTATCATTACACGCTACACATTAAGACCATCAGTTATGACACTTTATCTGAATGATGTCGGTTTGTTGTGTGCGCTTGGCAATTCTCGGTCTGACATATTACCGCGTTTATTGCAGGGCGACCGTTCGGGTTTAGTTGCTACAAGTGAATTTGGTTTTCCTGCGATTGTCGGGCAAGTGACAGCACAATTACCTGAAATAGAGTCGCCGTTTTATAACTGTCGGAATAATCAATTATTGCTGGCGGCGTTAAGCCAAATCAGAACCACCGTAGATAGTATGATAGCCAAGTTTGGCAATCATCGTGTTGGCGTGGTGCTAGGAACAAGTACCTCTGGCGTGAGAAATACCGAATTGGCATTGCGTTATGTAGCAGAACACGGAACATTGCCCGAACAGTTCCATTATAAACAGCAACAAATGGGCGCGGGTGCGGATTTTCTGGCTGCGCATTTAGGCTTAACTGCGCCTGCTTATACTATTTCTACCGCCTGTTCATCGAGTGGTAAAGCTTTTGCCTCTGCCTGTCGTCTGATTAATTTGGGTTTATGTGATGCAGTGATTGTTGGCGGTGCGGACAGTTTATGCAGTTTGACGTTACATGGCTTTGCCGCGCTGGAGTCGTTGAGTACGGGCTATTGCAAACCATTTGGGCGGCATCGTAACGGCATTAATATCGGCGAAGCGGCGAGTTTGTTTGTGCTGAGTAAAGAGCAGAGTGCAGTCGCCTTATTGGGCATAGGAGCAAGTAGTGATGCGTATCATTTTTCAGCTCCAGACCCCGAAGGTACAGCGGTCATCACTGCCATGCAACAAGCGTTGAATGATGCTGGCAAGCAAGCAGATGAAGTTGATTATCTGAATCTACATGGCACGGCGACAGTATTAAATGATGCAATGGAAAGCAAAGCGGTAAATACTTTATTTGGTAGCCACGTTGCCGCAAGTTCTAGTAAAGGCATGACAGGGCATACGTTAGGCGCGGCAGCAGCATTGGAACTGGGGTTTTGTTGGCTGTTAATGACGAATAATGAACACGGTGCGTTAATACCTAATATTAATGATGACGAGTTAGATAGTGAGCTACCGTCCTTGAATCTGGTGCAAAAAGGCACAACTCTGGGACGTAATATTCATGTTTGCCAAAGTAATTCTTTTGCCTTTGGCGGCAATAATGTGTCGATTGTGATTGCGCGTGTGTAAGTTGTTACTCAACGCGGCGCGTTGAAACTGCATTCCCACGCAGCACTGTGGGAACGAGAAAAACATAAGTAACTTGAGAGCGTTTGATTTGATAGATTATACCGATATAGCCGAACTCATTCCCCACAGCGGACGCATGGTGTTACTGGATCGCATTATTGATGTTGACGAACACACGTTAACGGCTGAGCTAACCGTGCGTGATGATGGCTTACTGGGTGATGACAAAAGCGTGCCTGCTTATGTGGGCATTGAATACATGGCGCAAGCCATAGCCGCTTATGCAGGTGTTCAAGCAAAACAAGCAGGCGAACCGATAAAAATAGGATTTTTACTGGGTACACGCCGTTATATCAGCAATGTTGGTAGTTTCGCAGTGGGTACGCAACTGACCATACAAGTAAAAAACATTATACAAGACGATAAATTGGGGGTGTTTGATTGTAAAATTGTCGCCACAGGTATTGAAATTAATGCCACCTTAACTGTTTACCAACCGTCAATCGCACCGTAATCATGAAAAAAACTATTTTAGTGACAGGCTCTAGTCGTGGCATCGGTAAAGCCATTGCCTTATATCTAGCTAAACAAGGCTTTGATTTAGTGCTGCATTGCCGTAGCCAAATAGCACAGGCGGAAGAAGTGATTGCTGAGATTGAACAGCTAGGACAATCGGCAAGGCTATTGCAATTTGATATTGCCAACCGTGAACAATGCGCCGAACAACTTACACAAGATATGGAGTTGCATGGGGTCTATTACGGCGTGGTGTGCAACGCAGGTATTACCGCCGACAATGCGTTTCCCTCATTAACAGGGGAAGAATGGGACAGCGTGATACACACTAATCTGGATAGCTTTTATAACGTCTTACAACCCGTCATCATGCCGATGATTCGGCGGCGTAAAGCGGGACGTATTGTCACCTTATCATCGGTTTCAGGTCTTATCGGTAATCGTGGGCAAGTTAATTACAGCGCGGCAAAAGCGGGCATCATCGGTGCGACTAAAGCCTTGGCATTAGAACTAGCAAAACGCGATATTACCGTCAATTGTGTCGCGCCTGGGTTAATTGCGACAGAAATGCTCGATGATTTACCACTGGATGAAATTAAAAAAATGATACCTGCACGCAGAGTGGGCAACCCCAATGAAGTCGCTGCCGCTGTGGCTTTTTTAATGTCAGAAGATGCGGGCTACATCACGCGGCAAGTGATTTCAGTCAATGGTGGTTTATGTTGAAACGTGTTGTTGTGACAGGCATGGCAGGTATTTCACCGATAGGAAATGATTGGCAACAAGTCGCGGCAAGGCTTAAAGCGCAAGCGACAGGTATTCAAACCATGCACGATTGGGATAAATACAGCGGTTTAAATACCCGTTTGGCTGCCCCTGCTGATTTTACAAAACCTGTCCATTATTCCAGAAAACAAACGCGTAGCATGGGACGGGTTGCGTTAATGGCGACTTACGCAACCGAGTTGGCATTGATAGATGCTGGTTTAGTCAATGATCCTTGTCTTAATAGCGGATTAATGGGTATTGCTTATGGTAGTTCTGCGGGCAGTTTTGACGCGCTAACCGAATTTGGCAATATGCTACTCAACCATACTGTCAACGGTCTCAATGCTACTTCTTATATTCGCATGATGGCACATACCACAGCGGTGAATATAGGGCTATTTTTTGGTATTAACGGGCGCGTGTATACCACTTCCAGTGCGTGTACTTCCAGTAGTCAAGGCATCGGTTATGCCTACGAAGCTATTAAACATGGCTATCAAACCCTGATGGTCGCAGGCGGTGCAGAAGAGCTTAGCGCGTCTGAAGCAGCGGTTTTTGATACGCTGTTTGCTACCAGTCTGCGCAATGATGCACCCGATAAAAGCCCACGACCGTTTGACTGTGATCGTGATGGTTTAGTGATAGGGGAGGGTGCAGGAACATTGATTCTGGAAGAACGCGAACACGCTTTAGCGCGTGGTGCGCAGATTTATGCGGAACTGGTGGGCTTTGGTACTAACTCAGACGGTCTTCATGTGACTCAACCTGACAGTAACAGTATGCAGATTGCCATGCGGCTAGCATTGCAAGATGCACAACTGGATTCATCCGCAATTGGTTACATTAGCGCACACGGCACCGCGACTGCGCATGGCGATATTGCCGAAAGTCATGCCACCGCCGCCGTTTTTGGTACTCATACGCCTATCAGTTCACTGAAAAGTTTTACAGGGCATACTTTAGGCGCGTGTGGTGCGTTGGAAGCATGGGTGAGCATTAATATGATGAATGAAGGTTGGTTTCATGCCACTGCCAATCTCGATAATATTGATTCAGCCTGTGCGCCGCTAGACTATATTAAAGATGATATTAGGTGCTTGGATTGCGACTATGTGATGAGCAATAATTTTGCGTTTGGTGGCATTAATACCTGTCTGATTTTTAAGCGCGATACCCAAACACGTTAAATACGCATCACCTATGAATCACGCACAGCTTTATATCTTCTTCATGCAGATAGGCTTGATGTTAGCGGTCGCGTGGCTATTTGGTTATGTGATGAAACGGCTTAATCAGCCTGTCGTGCTGGGTGAATTATTAGGCGGTATTCTGCTAGGTTCTACTGGGCTAGGTAATATTAGCCCAGATATTTATGCCGCTGTATTCCCGATAGATAATACTATCAGCACTAGTATTGATGGTTTGCTTAAAGTGGGCATGTTGTTTTTCATGTTCGCGGCGGGCTTAGAAATAAATCTGGTGCATTTCCGTCAATGCAAACTTATTATCGCCTCGACCAGCTTACTGGGTGGCTTGTTACCTTTCGCATTAGGTTTTGGCATGGTTTTATTGTTCCCATCGCTATGGGGACAAACGAATCGCCCGATGTTACTTGCCTTGTTCATGGGAACTGCATTATCAATTTCAGCCCTACCTGTTATTGCCCGCATTCTGATGGATATGCAGTTGATTGATACGCGCATTGGTATCACTGTCATGAGTTCAGCCATGATTAATGACCTCATCGGCTGGTCATTATTTGCCTTCATATTACACGACTTGGAGCAAGGCAATTCTGCTGGCAATATCTTTTCCACGGTGTTGTTAATACTTACTTACGCCGCGTTAATTCTGGCAATCGGGCAGTGGCTAATACAACCCTTGTTGCGCCATGTAGGTTTTTTTCGAGACTGGCAAGGCGGATTACTGACCTTTCTAGCGATGCTCATTATGCTGGCGGCAGTCGGGTGCGGAAAAAATTGGCATACACGCTATTTTTGGGGCGTTTTTAGTCGGCATAGCGATAGGTCAAAACCCAGACCCTGAGCAAGAACAGCGTATTAGCTCGATGATAAAGCCGTTTGCTCTCAATTTTTTTGCACCACTTTATTTTGTATCCGTCGGACTCAAAGTGAATTTTTCCAGCCAATTTGATGACATTCTCGTACTACTAATATTTTTAATTGCCTGCGTTGGAAAAATTCTAGGCGCAGGTATCGGTGCTAAGCTAGGCGGCATGAGTTGGAAAGAAGCGTGGTCTGTCGGCGTGGCAATGAATGCACGCGGTGCGATTGAAATTATTCTGGCATCCGTCGCCTTGGAATATCAGCTAATTGACCAACGCATTTTTGTAGCCCTCGTATTGATGGCATTCGCCACCTCAATGCTCAGCGGCTCTTGGTTGAAGTATTTGGTTAAATAAACGAGTAATGGTTTTCCACGAAAAGCACGAACAGTGTTGAAAATATAATCCATTGAATTTAGTAAACTATTTATTTTCGTGCGTTTTGTGTTTTTCGTGCTTTTTGTGTTTTTTGTGGACAAGATTTAGACTAACGTTTTCGCCTGAATATCTGCGTGATAAGACGATCTAACCATAGGCGCGCTGGCGACTTGTTTAAAGCCTAAGCGTTTAGCAATCGCGCCGTATTCATCGAATTGTGCGGGGGTGATGTACTCTTGTACAGGCGTGTGGGCTTTGCTCGGTTGTAAATACTGCCCAAGGGTTAGCATGGTACACCCTGCCGCTCTTAAATCTTCCATCACTTGCTGAATTTCTTCGGGACGTTCGCCGACTCCGAGCATCAAGCCTGATTTAGTCGGAGTTTGTGAATGACAAACCCCGTATTGGCGTAACAGTTCTAATGAGCCTTGATAATCCGCACCTGGTCGAATTTGTTTGTATAAACGCGGCACGGTTTCCAAGTTGTGATTGAACACATCACAGGGTTGTTCGGCGAGAATAGCAACGGCTTTTGCTATACGTCCACGAAAATCTGGCACTAGAATTTCTATTTTAGTGTTAGGCGTTTTGCTGCGAATTTGCTGGATACATTCAGCAAAATGTTCCGCGCCACCGTCTCGTAAATCATCTCTATCAACGGAGGTGATGACCACATATTTTAATGCCATTGCTTGAATCGCATCGGCTAGCTGTGTGGGTTCATCTTTGTCTAAGGGTAACGGTTTACCGTGTGCGACATCACAAAATGGACAGCGGCGCGTGCATAAATCCCCCATAATCATGAATGTTGCTGTGCCATGTTGAAAACATTCGGCTAAATTAGGGCAGGCGGCTTCTTCACAAACGCTGTGTAAATTGCGCTCACGCATAATTTGTTTAATGCGGGTAATTTCGTCGCTGGCAGATAATTTTATGCGTATCCAGTCAGGTTTGCGTAATACGGTCTCAGGGACTTCAACTTTAATAGGGATTTTTGCCAGTTTTTCGGTGTTACGCTGGTGTGATTCTGGCGTGGAGCGTGAAGGGGCTGAGTAAGAAGTCATGAGTTGAGTGCTTTGATAATCGCTAGCCCCATCAAGGAGGCAAGCTCGGTAGTGTGAATGGTGATGCCTAAGTCTGCCAGTTGGGTGACTTTTAAATCTTTATACCCACAGGGATTAATGAAGTTGAACGGGGTCAAATCCATGTCATTATTAAAACTTAAGCCGTGATAACTACAGTTGTTTTTAATGCGTATGCCAATAGAACCAATTTTTTTACCCTGCACATAAACACCCGGAGCTTCGGCTTTGGCAATGGCTACGATACCGTAATGAGCAAGGGTGTCAATCATTGCTTGTTCTAACAGGCTGACTAATTGGCGAATGTTGATGTTTAGCCGTTTAATGTCCAGCAGAGTGTAAATAATCACTTGCCCCTGTGCGTGGTAAGTGACTTGACCGCCTCGATCAGATTGAATAACAGGAATATTGCCTGTATTAAGTAGGTGTTCACGTTTGCCGTTTAAGCCTAGGGTGTAAACGGCGGGATGTTCGACTATCCATAGTTCATCGAGCGTGTTGCTAGTGCGTTGTAACGTGAAGTCTTGCATGGCTTGCCAGACGGATTGATAGTCTTGCAAGCCTAGCTGGCGAATGATGGGCGGTAGAGTGGTACGCATTGCGCGCCCTACAAGGACATTAAAACGTGTGGATGATCGGTTAAGTCTTGATAAATTGCATCTAGCTGTTGTTTGCTAGTGGCTTCAATGATGACAGTAACGGAAATAAAATTACCGTCTTTACTAGGACGGGTTTTTATCGCTGCTTCATCGACTTCTAAAACGTGGCGGCGGACAATTTCAGTCACCACAACAGGCAGTTCCACATTCGCTTTCCCCATCGCCTTAATAGGAAACTGGCAAGGGAATTCAAAAAAAGTTTCTTCGCTCATAACAGAGATTGTTTGTAGGCTTGAAAAATAGTGTTCATGGTGTGCCAGACCGTGCCGACCTTACCATCTGCAACAGGATTGCCATCAAGTTCAACGACAGGAATAATTTCGCGAGTTGAGCTAGTCACCCAGATTTCAGTTGCGGTTTTTAATTCAGAGGCTGAGATGTTATCTTCGCGGCAGGGAATGTTATTTTTTTCAGCCAATTCCAAAATCACATCCCGCGTAATACCTGCCAAAATACGGTTGTCTTTGAGTGGTGTGACCAGTACGCCATCAATCAAAGCAAATACATTGCTTGCCGCACCTTCGGTAACAACGCCATCCTTGATTAAAATAGCTTCGGCACAGTCTTGTTCAACTGCTTCTTGACGAAGTAATAAATGCGCCAGTAACGCAATGGCTTTGATATTGCAAAACTTCCAGCGACTATCTTCTAGGGTAATCGCTTTAACGCCCGTTTCTAGCCCTGCAAACGGCATAATATTATTACACATGGCAAAAATAGTGGGCTGGATGTTGTCTGGAAACGCATGATCGCGTTTAGGCGCAACACCACGGGTAATTTGCAAATAGATATACTGATTTTCGCTGTTATCAATTAGCGGTTTAAATATTTCTAACCATTGTTGGGTACTGTAAGGGTTGACCATACCAATACCTGCTAAACTTGCGGTCAGTCTATCAACGTGGGCTTGAAAATGAAACAAATGACCAAGATAGCAGGGAATAACTTCATAAACGCCGTCGCCAAATAAAAAGCCTCTATCCATGACCGATATTTTAGCTTCATCCAAAGGTACATAGTGTCCATTTAAATAGACGGTTTTATTTGTCATCCGATTTCTCCATGATCATCATTATGCTGTCGTAAGTTCTTTGAAAGATGTTGCCTGTTTCTATTGATTTTAAGGCGATTAAATCTTTTTGTGCAACCACGTCACCTTTAAAAGTAATGCTCACTGAACCGTATTTATCGCCTTCTTTAATAGGCGCGGTAATTTTTTTATCGACCACAATAGTCGCCTTAAGATCATCATAATGACGGCGTGGAATGGTGGCGTACAGGTCTTCTGCTAAACCAAGTGGTACAGTATCGCTTGCGCCTTTCCATACTTTTACTTCTTTTAGTGACTTTTTACCCTCGTATAAACGATGAGATTCATAAAATCGAAAACCGTAATTTAATAATTTTTGGTTTTCATCGGCGCGGGCTTTAGAACTTTTAGTTCCCATCACCACAGAAATCAAGCGCATTCCTTCGCGTAAAGAGGAGGCAACTAAGCAATAGCCTGCATCATCAGTATGCCCTGTTTTAACACCATCAACTGATTCATCACGTCCTAATAATAAATTACGATTGTGTTGGGTGATTTTGTTATAAGTAAATTCTTTTTGTGAAAACCAAGGGTAATAATCAGGAAATTCTTTGATTAACGCAGTAGTGAGTGTGGCTAAATCACGGGCGGTGGTGTAATGATTTTCAATCGGTAAGCCATCGCTGTTAGCGAAGTGGGTGTTTTTCATACCCAGTCGTGCGGCATGTTGGTTCATCATGTCAGCAAAAGTGCTTTCTTGCCCTGCGATATGTTCAGCCAATGCGATACTGGCATCATTTCCCGATTGAATAATGATACCTTTTAATAGCTCTTCAATTTTAACTTGGTTTTTGATTTCAAGAAACATCCGCGAGCCAGACGCATCTCGCGCTTTTTCGCTAATCGTAGCGAGATCAGTTAAATGTAAAGTTCCTTTGCTGATTTCTTTAAACGCCACATAAACCGTCATGATTTTAGTGAGACTAGCAGGGGCGAGTTTAGCATCAGCATTATTTTCTGCTAACACTTTTCCTGTGTGGAAATCCTGTAAAATATAGGCACTTGCTGCAATAGTGGGTACAGTGGGCGTTAATATTTCAGCAGTTTCTGCGTTTGCCTGAAAGGCGACAGTGGGTAAATAAAAACATAAAAACAGGATAAAACTCTTAAAAGGTGTCATTGCTCTTTGTAGTATAGACTCAGTAAAACAGAGCATTATTGTATCATGCGTGTTTTACGTTTGTTGGCTTGCTTACGGATAAAAATCAATTTATAGTCAATCAAAAGCGAGCTATGCTGGGCGTATTCTACGCAGCTAACGTTCTAACTTATTGTTCGTCTAAAACTTCTGACACTTCGTTCATTGCTAACGGTGTAATTTTAACATTTCCAAGTCCACCAATACCAAGTTCTTTAGCTGCTGCTGTAGAAAGATCCATTACGCGATTACCATGAAAAGGACCTCTATCGTTGATACGAACGACAACGCTCTGATTATTATTTAAATTGGTGACTTCCACATAAGAATTCAGCGGTAAAGTTCTGTGTGCGGCGGTCATTTCAAACATATCATAAGGTTCGCCACTGGCAGTTCTTCTACCCTGAAACCGTGTACTGTACAAAGAAGCCGTGCCTGAATGCGCATTGTCATTTGATGCAAAATCATGGCTATGAGTTCTATGTGCTGCAAGTATGTGGTGTTGATGATGCGTGGTGTGAGTGTGTTGAGAATGATGATGGGATGACAAAGCGTGATGGCTGGTTTTGTGTGCCGTGGCTGTGTGTTTAGAATGTTGACTAATGCTGTGGTGTTTAGCTGCGTGGGCGGTAGTAATAGAACCGCATAAAACAAACGTTGAAATCGCTAGCGTGACTTTATTTTTCATTGGTAAAACCTCTTATCTTTAAATTCGCTTGGCTATAATTTAAAAGCCTTGGCACACAAAGCCTTGTTTTTATTGGGACTAAACGCCCACAGTACTTTGTTTGAATATCGAACTAAAGCAAAAATTTTCACCTTAGTGCGAGTTGGTTAATTACTTAACTTGGAGCCAGTCTAACTGTGCAAGCCTTAAATTAGCCTTAAGATGGGTTTTTATAATCATCAAATGTCAACGTCACGTCCACACAGTTAATTAAAATTCACGTTATAGTAACCACATTTCCTGCCACATCTGCTTTGTAAACCATGACGCAAATCCAGCACTATCTCGACAAAATCAGCCAACGCTATTCAAGCGGCAAAGCAACCGAACACAGCTATCGAGGCGATTTACAAAACTTATTAGAGAATTTGTTACCTGATATTGCGGTGTGCCTGATTACATCCTGAGCCGCAATGATTTGGATAGAAGCCAAAGACATCGGTAAGCCACTGGGTAGCAAAGATTACGAAGAACAATTCGACCGTTACCGCGCCGCACTGGATAATCTCATTATCACCGATTATGTACAGTTTGATCTTTACCGTTCATGTGAAAAAGTCGCCAGTATTCGCTTAGAACCTGTTCAACATCTCCGTAACAGCAAAGCCAAGAAAGCGAGATTGACGAATTGCAAGCTGGTGTTGAGCAAGCGTTCGGTATTTTTCCAGAGTCTTC
>WSSedA1B3DRAFT_1000019_pt1 | contig 43629 bp, 35 predicted proteins | sample WetSurSiteA1Bulk_FD_9468 | JGI IMG/M metagenome (IMG submission 9468)
ACACCGTAATGCTTTTGATCAATGCCATTTATTTCAAGGGAAAGTGGAAATCGCAGTTTGATAAATCCAAAACTGAAGAGCTGCCATTTTATAAGCAAGGAGGTATGCAGACTAATGTACCGATGATGAAGCAGAAAACAGATTTCAGCGTTTTTGAAGGCAACGATTTTGTGATGGCTGAATTTCCTTACGGACAGGGGAACTTTGTCATGGATGTTATTCTTCCCAATGATCAGAGCAGCTTTAACAGCACACTGGCTATGGTGACAGATGCAAATTATGAAAATTGGATCAGTCAGATGACCAAAAGGGAAACAGATCTTTCATTCCCCAGGTTTAAATATGGTTTCAAGAAAAAGCTGAAAGAAGTCCTTACTGATATGGGAATGGGCATTGCTTTTACTGATGACGCTGATTTTTCAAATATCACCGATCTGTATGATCTGCTGATCAATGAGGTAACACATCAGTCATTTATTGAGACCAATGAAGAAGGAACCGAGGCTGCAGCTGCGACTGTGGTTGAAATTGGGCTCACTTCAATGCCTCCTGCACCACTGGTTCTAAAGCTTGACCACCCCTTCATTTATATAATAAGAGAATCTACAACCAATACGATAATATTTATGGGTAAGGTCGCAGATCCTTCAGCAAATTAATACGTGGTTAACAGTCTGTCGTAACCACTGAAAAGGCCTTCCACCGAAAGGGGAAGGTCTTTTTTTAAATATTCCGGACTGCGATTTGTTATTTTAGTTATTTTTAGCAGCATTATGGCGAAACTGGCGAAGGAACTGACCCTTTACGGGCTGATAATGGTTGCAATCGGTTCATGTATCGGATCGGGAATATTTGTGACTCCTTCACAGATTGCCGGACTGATCCCGTCAACTTCACTTATTCTTCTGGTTTGGGCATTGGGAGGACTTATTGCCCTGACAGGAGCACTTACATTCGGTGAACTTGGAGCGCTATTTCCAAAAGCCGGTGGAATATATGTTTTTCTTAAAGAGGCTTACGGAGGATGGTTGGGTTTCCTATACGGCTGGGCATATCTAGTAATAATCACATCAGGGTCCATTGCTGTTCTTTCCCTGGCCTTTTCACATTATCTAAGTTTCTTTATACCAATGGATAATACCTGGAAAACAATAACCAGTATTCTCACCATTTCATTACTTACGACACTTAATGTTTTCAGGGCAAAATTTGGTGAGATATTTTCAAATATTTTTACCGGATTAAAAATAATCGGGATCCTCATAATTATTTGTTCAGGATTTTTCTTTGGGAACAGTGATTTGTCATTCAAAGATTTCAGCACCACCACTCCAGCTGGTGCAGGACTTTCTGCATTTGGAGTTGCTCTTACAGGGGTGCTTTTTTCATATGGTGGCTGGCAGCATGCTTCATTTCTTGCCGGTGAGACCAAAAATCCATCAAGGAATGTCCCGGTGGCCATGATTACAGGAGCTGCCATTGTCACACTTATTTACCTTCTTGTTAACACTTCTTATATGCTTCTTCTTCCTGTGGATAATATAATCTTATCAGAAAAAGTTGCTGCTGAAGCGGTAAGTACAATCATTCCTTACGGAGGAATGCTGGTTGCCGGTCTGATTGCTATAAGTACGTTCGGTACAATAGGCATTTATACACTTTCTGCACCCAGGATTTATTATGCAATGGCTGATGATGGACTCTTCTTTAAAAGCATTGCCAAAGTTCATCCGACATTCAGAACCCCCGTAAATGCAATTCTCATTCAGTCAGGATGGTCGATTCTCCTTCTCCTTTTCTGGGGAACTCTTGAAAACCTTATTACATACACAGTTTCAGTTGAATGGATTTTCTTTACTCTGGCTGCTGCTGGCATTTTCATCTTCAGAAAAAAGCTTAAGGATACTGAACGACCCTACAAAACATTCGGATATCCTGTAACTCCTCTGATTTTCATTATAATTAATACCTGGTTTATAATTAATATCATGATAAACAAGCCATTGCACATGGCAATAGGTTTTTGTTTCCTGCTTTTGGGAGTTCCGGTATTCCTGTACTTCAAAAGAAAAAATCCACAAAAGACCAATTAATACTTTCAAAATGAAAGATATCTCATATATAATCAATCATCTCGGAGAAGACCGTGAAAAATATTTCAATGCCATTACACCCCCTGTATTCCAGACCAGCAACTTTGCTTTCAGAAATGTAGCTGAGTTAAAAAAAGCGATTGCCTCAGAGAAAGAGAGTTACATCTATTCAAGAGGGAACAATCCAACGACTGATATTCTATGCAATAAGATCGCTGCGCTTGAGGACACCGAAGAGGCACTTGCTTTTTCCAGCGGCATGGCAGCGATTTCATCTGCTGTAATTTCGTTTGTCGGATCAGGTGACCATATTGTTTCGGTAAGGAATAACTACAGCTGGGCAAATATACTTATGACCAGATTTCTTCCGCGCTTCGGTGTTGAAACTACCTTTGTTGACGGACGGGAAGCTGAAAACTTCAGAAAGGCCATCAGAAAGAATACGAAGCTTTTTTATCTTGAAAGTCCCAATTCCCTAACGTTTGAATTACAGGATATAGAAGCTGTAGCGAAAATAGCCAGAACAAATGGAATAACAACACTTATTGATAACAGTTATTCTTCACCACTTACCCAATCACCGGCGTCGATGGGCATCGATATTATTTTACATTCTGCAAGTAAATACATTGGAGGGCATAGTGATATCGTAGCAGGAATAGTATGCGCATCTTCAGTGAATATTACCCGGCTCTTCAATAATGAATACCTCGGACTCGGAGGAATAATTTCACCATTTAATGCCTGGCTGATGCTTAGGGGATTAAGAACTCTTCCTGCAAGAATTGACAGGATCTCCGTTACAACAACCCGTGTTGTTGAATACCTTGAAAAACACCCAATGGTCGAAGAGGTGCTGTATCCTTTATCTCCCAGGCATCCACAGCATGAACTGGCAGTCAGACAGATGCTAAAGCCGACAGGACTGTTATCTGTCAATCTGGCGATTCACGATACCGGTAAAACTGAAATCTTTGTAAATAGTCTTAAACAGTTCCTGATTGGTGTATCTTGGGGTGGTCACGAATCGCTGGTCTTTCCGGCAATGTCATTCGACGACGAGAGAACTAAAGAAGGCTATTCCAGTAACCTTATAAGGTTTTATATCGGACTTGATGAGCCGGAATCCCTTATCAATGACCTTGATCAGGCGTTTAAAAAGATTATGTGATCCTGATAAAATTAAAAGGAATATTCAGGACGGAGGAAAAATACTCACCCCTTTCCAGAATATCTTCATCTCCCTCTTCATAATACCAGTTAACAATAAACTTTTTATTCTTCAGCCGCACATACGATATTTTCTGAAATAGCTGAATAAGGAGCTTGGCACTGGCACTGTTAAAATATTCAAGGTTAATATCCAGACAGGTAATATCAGCAGGGACTTTAATATATTCGATCACCCACTCCTCAACAGGTTTGAAAAAATCAATAATGTTCTCATGAATCGAACGTCCTTTGATCTTAATAAAACCCGCAGGATTTAAAACTATCTCCGGAGAACTTTTAGTGGCTGATAATTTCAGTACCTTCATCCTGGAAGAATCCTTTTCTTAAAAAAATAAAATTATTTATGGATAACGGGTTAAGTACCGAATCTGTTATACTGTTAATGCTGTTTTTGCACAAGAAACTCAGAATCGGGCAAGAGGTATCACATCCTGACCGGAAAATTCGCCTCTCAGATACTTATAATATCCGGTTATTCCTATCATTGCAGCATTGTCGGTGGTATAAGTCAGAGGAGGAATAAACATATTCCAGCCTCTCTTCTTACCTTCAGCATTGAATGCATCCCGCAGACCCGAATTAGCCGACACTCCGCCGGCAATTCCAACTTCTTTTATTCCTGTCATTTGTGAAGCTTTTATCAATTTACTTATCAGTATGCTGATAATCGTATGTTGCAGTGAAGCACAGAGATCGGTCTTATTATTTACTATAAAATCCGGATCCTCTTTTACTTTGTCTCTCAGGAAATAGAGAAAACTCGTTTTCAATCCGCTGAAACTGAAGTCAAGTCCTTTTACCGATGGTTTTGCAAATCTGAAAGCATTTTTATTACCATGAACAGCGATTTTATCAATCAAAGGGCCTGCAGGGTAAGGGAAATCCATAATCTTACCGCATTTGTCAAATGCTTCACCTGCAGCATCATCAATTGTATTCCCAAGTATTTCCATCTCCAGATGTTTCTTCATCACAATTATCCGCGTGTGCCCTCCTGAAACAAGGAGGCAGAGGAAAGGCAGAGAAGGTACACGGTTGCCGTTCCCCTTATTAAGGATGAAATGAGCCATTACATGTGCCTGAAGATGATTTACTTCAATTAACCTGATGCCACGGGCAAGTGCAAAACCCTTTGCAAATGAGGTGCCTACAAGAAGCGAGCCAAGCAATCCCGGTCCACGTGTGAAAGCTACAGCATCTATTTCGTCAGGTTTTACTCCTGCTTTTTTGAGTGCAACGTCTGTTACAGGTACTATATTGGCCTGATGTGCCCTTGATGCCAGTTCAGGAACAACACCACCATATAACATGTGTATTTCCTGTCCAGCTATCAGGTTTGAAAGTATGTAACCATCTCTGACCACAGCAACTGATGTATCATCACACGATGATTCTATAGCTAATATTGTAACACCCATCCCCGCTTTGATTTTCCGTATATTTTAGGTTATTTTGAAGTAGAATAAATAAAGATTTATTTAATGCTCAAAAGTATTAAAAAATCACTTAAGTATCTGGCAATTCTGATTGGTATCATTTTACTGGTCCCTACATCCTTTTCACTTGTCCTTCGTCTTCCTGAGGTTCAGACTTTGATAGTCTGGAGGATCACAGGCTATCTATCTGACAGGATAAATGCAACAATATCTATAGGAAAATTTGATTATTCCTTCTTTAATAAGCTGGAACTGAGCGATGTTTTATTCAAGGACCAGCATAATGATACTCTTTTATATACACAGAAGATAACCGCCGGCATTTTAAACTTTGATTTCGGGGTGAAAGCAATAAAACTTGGACAGATAGAACTTTTTGAGCCCACAATAGCCCTGATCACCGATACTTCAGGATTAATGAATCTCACATGGGCTCTTGATAAGTTACGTTCATCAGATAGTTCCGGGAATAAGAGCAGTACTCTTGTTTCGGTTAAAAGCATAAAAATCAGAGAAGGAAGGTTTATGCTTATTGATAAAAGGGATTCTGAAACAAACATAAAGATCAATTTCAACAATTTGCATCTGACTGGGATAAATTGCGAATTAGATGATTTCCGGGCAGAAAATGATTCAACGACCTTCAGGATAAATGATCTTGAATTTGCCGAATCAAACGGATTCCTTGTAAGGAGCATGAATTGCAGAACTGTTTTTTCTAATAATGATATTATTTTCAGGGATCTCTTCCTGTATCTCGATAGTTCAATAATAAATGCAGAGCATATAATTATCGCACCGGACAAACCGGGCTCTTTCCGGAACTTCAGTGATGAAGTAAGGTTAGACATTACATTTCAGAGGTCATTGATAAGCAACGCCGATCTTAAATATTTTGTACCCTCAGTAAGCAATCTTGGTTTATCAGTGGAGTTATCGGGAAACTTATCAGGAACAATCGCTGAATTAAAAGGAAGGAATATAAGGGTAAAGTACAAAAACTACAGTAATCTTGATTGTGACTTTGATTTTTCAGGGCTACCACAATTTGAAGATGCATTTATACATATTAAGGTTAACAACCTGAATACAAACGTAAAGGACTTTGAAGGGATGAGGTTGCCAGGCATGGTAAATCTCAAACTGCCGGAAGTACTTTATAAGATGGGAAATATCACTTTTAACGGATATTTTACTGGTTTCATTACCGACTTTGTAACCTACGGAAGAATCGGAACAGAGATTGGCATTATAAGCACTGATATCTCACTTCGTCCCGAAGAAAAAAGCGGATTCAGGATCAAGGGGCTTGTCAGGGGCAGCAACGTGGATCTCGGACAGCTTACAAATAACAGCGAGCTCTTCGGGAATTTGAATATGGAAACGAATATCGATGGTCTTGCAACTTCTTCAAGAAAGATCTCAGGCAACCTTACCGGTAAAATTGACAGTATAGAAATTAACAGGTATGTCTACCGGAATGTGGCTCTGAATGGCATCTTTACTGAGAAGACATGGGACGGCGATATTAAAATCTCCGACAGTAATATAAAAATGGATATGCTGGGATTGCTTGATTTTAGCAATGAACTTCCGGAATTTAACTTAACCCTGAACCTTTCAGACGCTAATCTTTATAAGCTTAATTTTAACAAAGATGATCCTACAGCCAATATTTCAATGCTGTTAACAGCAAATTTCAAGGGTAACAATATTGATAATCTGTTCGGAGAAATACGATTGATAAATTCAACTATAGTAAAACAGAATAACAAGCTGGATCTTTACAACTTTTCATTAAAGGCATTTAATGAGGATAACAAGCCTGCTATTTCCCTCAGGACTGATTTTATTGATGCTGACCTGAGAGGTTATTATGAATTCGGGGAATTAGGGAATGTTATAAAAACAGCTCTTGCTTCCCTCATGCCATCGAGATTTAAACTACCTCTTATAGAAAAAAGACAGTCAAGAAACGAATTCACCTTTGCTTTGAATTTCAAGAATACTGATAAGATAAATAATTTCTTCAAAACAGGTATTCTAATGTCTGACAGAAGCTCCATAACAGGTTCTTTTTATCAGGATAGTATTATTCGAATAATTGCGAATTCGAAAATGTTCAATTACAGGAACAATGTGTTCAAAGATCTGGCTATTAATACAAATTATTCAGGCGAAAAATTCACAGTTGATCTTAGAAGCTCAACTTTATCGGTCCTGGGACAATCAGAACTTAAGGACTTTAAGGCTGGATTCTATACACGGCCTGATAATTTCACTCTGAATCTTAACTGGGACAATCACGAAAAGATAATTCAGAAGGGTGCATTCACGGCAAGAGGTTCATTCAGCAAAAAAGAAGCTGGTCACGAAGGATCTTTTTTAAAAATTGAAATTGACTCTTCTGATATTTATACTAGCAATAATATCTGGAAAATCAGACAATCATCTTTAAGCATCGATTCTGGAAAAACACAAATTGAAAAGTTCATCATAGCCGGAAGGAATAACTCTTTCTCAATAGATGGAAAGGTCTCAGTGAATACTGAGGATACCCTGAAGATGGAATTTAAAGGCATTGATCTTAGTCCTTTGACCGAGATAGGTAAAAAGGAAAATGAAAAAGATGATTCCGGATTACAATTCAATACCAAAGGCATTATTAATGGCAACATATTTATTTCCAGTGCCTTAAAGAATCCGTTGATAGAAAGTAATATCACTGTTAATGGTTTCTCAATTTTAGGTGGAGATTATGGAGATATTTCCATTAAGTCAGAATGGAATCCTGAAAGAAAAGTTGCTGAAATAAATGCTAGCAATAATTTAAATGGTAAAAAGAACATTGATATCAAAGGGATTTATGATCCGAAAATAAAAAAATTCAACCTGGCAGGTAATTCATCAAATCTTCCTGTTGATGCTCTTAATCCTTTATTGAGCTTTTTTGCATCAGGTATAAACGGCACTGTTTCGGGCAAAGTAAATCTGACCGGAGCACCGGGAGAACTCTATCTTACAGGAGCTTTAATGGCAGAAAATATGTCAATGAAGATAGACTATCTTCAGACAAGATATAAAATTAATGATTCAATAAGATTTGATAAATCAGGGATAAAATTCAGGAACATTAAATTCATTGATGAGAAAGGGAATTCTGCATTACTTTCAGGTTCTGTTTATCATAAATCATTCAAGGATTTTTCCACTGACCTTATTATCAATATTGATAAGAATGCCGTCCTCGTACTTAATACGCAGGAGAAGGATAATGATCTATTCTACGGAACAGCTTATGCAACTGGAGTTACTACTATTAAAAGCGGTCCAAACCTGCTCTCATTCGATATTTCAGCTAAAACAGGCAAAGGGACAAAGTTCAATATTCCCCTTAATTCAGGGTTGTCGGTTTCAGAATACTCTTTTGTAAAATTTGTAAAACCTGATACCACGAGGGAAAAAGATGAAAAGAGATCACAGACAGGCCAGATTCAATCTTCAGGCACAAAGATTGAAATCAATTTCGATCTGGATGTTACACCTGATGCAGAGGTTCAATTGCTAATAGATCCGAAAGCCGGTGATGTTATAAGGGGAAGCGGAGAGGGCAAGCTTAACATCAGCCTGAACAAGAAGGATGAATTCAGGATATACGGTGATTATGTAATAGATGAAGGCGAATATCTGTTTACCCTTAAGAATATTTTAAACAAAAGGTTTGATGTTGAGAGTGGAGGCAAAATAACATTTAACGGTGATGTCGAGAACGCCGATATAGACCTGACAGCAAAATATAAAAACCTTAAAACTTCTCTATACCCTATACTCCAGGATGAAAGGTATAATAACAGAATTCCTGTTGAACCTCAGCTGATTCTTACAGGTAATCTGTTTAATCCGGTCGTCGTATTTAATATATATCTGCCAAATGCTGACGAGGAGACAAGAACATACTTAAGAAATGCAATTGCAACTGAGGAAGAATTAAGCCGTCAGTTCCTTTATCTGCTAGTAATGAACAGCTTTTATTCAGATCCTTCATATCGCTCTTCATCAGGCACAGCTTCATCAGGCTCCTCTACATCAGGTACAGCCGCTATGGCAGTTACAACAACCGAGATGCTTTCAAATCAGCTCAGCAACTGGTTATCACAAATCAGCAATGATTTCGATGTAGGTTTCCTCTACAGACCTGGTTATAAAGACATTAATTCACAGGAACTCCAGGTGGCACTCTCGACCCAGCTGCTTAATGACAANGTCACCATCAATGGTAATTTTGATGTCCGGGGTCAGAATAATCCCGAAGGGACTCCNCTGACCGGAGATTTTGATCTTGAGTACAAAATTTCAGAAAAAATAAGATTCAAAGTATTCAACAGATATAATAGCCCGTACACGGGCAGGGGTGTTCCCTATACCCAGGGTATAGGAATTTTCTTCAAAAAAGACTTTGATAAATTTTCAGATCTTTTAAAGAAAAAAGAAAAACCCGAAATGAAAAAGGAAGATGATGTAACCGTTCCGGAATAAGAGTTAATAAATAATACCATATTGTTATTAACAGAGAATAATAGACCATATGTTTTTTCCGTTTTTTAATATCTTCGCCCCTGAAAAATAAAGGATGAGAAGATAATTGCTTGTTTTTAAACTAATTAAAAAAGGGAAAATATGGGATTTTTACAATTTATGATTCAAAATTTACCCGGAACATCTCAGACAGCGGTTACAGCACCCAAACTAACCCTCCTCGATTTCGCAATAAAAGGAGGATGGGTGATGATTCCGATCATCCTGCTAGCGCTCGTTGCTGCTTACATTTTTATAGAAAGGTATTTTGTTATTAAAAGAGCTTCGAAAGAAGATACCAATTTCATGAACAGAATCAAGGATTACATGCATGATGGTAAGGTTGATGCAGCTATTGCTCTATGCAAATCAACCGACAGCCCTTCGGCACGTATGATCGAAAAAGGTATCAGCAGGCTTGGCAGGCCTCTTCAGGATATTACCACAGCTATTGAAAATGTCGGCAAACTGGAGATTTCCAAGCTTGAAAGAGGATTTCCCACCCTGGCAACTATAACAGGTGCTGAACCGATGCTTGGATTTCTTGGAACGGTTATCGGTATGGTTCAGTCGTTTTACAGGATGGAGCAGGCAGGAAACAACATTGACGTTTCAATGATGTCCGGAGGAATCTATACAGCCCTGATCACGACTGTTGCAGGGCTTATTGTAGGGATCCTTGGATATTTTGCCTACAATACACTGGTTGTCAGGACTGAAAAGGTTGTCTTTAACCTTGAAGCTACAAATACCGAATTTATGGATATTTTGAACGAACCGGCAAAAAACTGACAATAAAATGGCAATATCTCAGAGAAACAAGATAAGTGTGAATTTCAGCTCGGTAGGTATGACAGATGTCGTATTCAACCTGCTTATATTTTTCATGCTTACATCGACACTGGTTCATCCTACGGCATTGAAACTGCTTCTGCCAAAGGGAAGTTCTCAGACCTCAGCTAAGCCGCAGACAACCATATCAATAACCAGTGATCAGAAATATTATGTGGAACAGCAACCGGTAACACTTCAGGAACTGGAGGCTGTTCTTAAAAAGAAACTTGGAGCGAATCCTGAAACATATATTTCGCTTCATGCAGATAAAAATGTACCTTTCGAGACCGTTGTGGCAGTCTTAAATATTGCACAGGCTAATAATTATAAATTAATAATTGCAACCTCTCCAAAATAACGACCTGAGAAGAATTCCTTCCGAGAGAAAGAAAGGGATAATCGGCACATCAATAATTGCTGTCTGCTTGTTTGTCATATTAATAGCAGTGGCATTTACACCTCCGAAACCACCTGAACTTGAAGAAGGAATCCTTGTGAACTTCGGAACTGATGAGACCGGATTAGGAATGATAGAACCTTCACCACCGGCTGTCCAGGAAGAGGCATCTGCTCCCCCGCCTGTAGCTGCCACCAAAGTACAGAAAGAAGAGGCTTTGCTTACACAGAATAATGAGGAGGCTCCCGAGGTTAAAAAGGTCGATCCGGAGGCTGAAAAGAAAAGGCTCGAGAAACTCGAAGCTGACAGAAAGCTGAATGAGCAGATCGAAATTGAGAGAAGAAAGAAAGAACAGGAAGAGCTGGAAAGGAAAAGAATTGAAGCTGAGCAAAAGCGTCAGGCTGATATAATGAACAAAACACGCGATGCTCTTGCAAATTCAAAGAATGCAGGAACAAGCTCCACAAGTGAAGGTGAAGCGGGAGGAAAAGGAAATCAAGGCGTGCAGACAGGATCAGTTGATTCGAAAAACAGGGGAGAAGGTGGTGGCTCTGGCAATCAGGGTAATATATCATATGATCTTGGAGGACGAGGATTCCAGTCTCTGCCAAAACCAAATTATGAGTACCAGGGCGAAGGACGCGTTGTTGTTGAAGTTAGTGTCGATAGATCAGGGAAAGTAATACAGGCTGTACCGGGAACCAAGGGGTCCACCACACTTGATGATTATCTCCTGAAAGTTGCCAAGGAGGCTGCCTTAAAGGCCAGATTTGATCCCAAGGCTAATGCTCCGGAAGTACAGAAGGGAACCATTACCTATAATTTCAAACTCCGTTAATCCTCAATTACCTTTTTAAGAATTATACCTGAAAGAGGTTAAGACATCGTCGATTACATTGAAAAGAGCGGGAATGGTTTCATCATTTTCACAACTTCCTCCCCTACTCTTTTTATTACAGTTTCATTATCAATATTTGAGATCACTTCATCGATAAGGTCAACAATAATTCCCATGTGTTCTTCCCTGAGCCCCCTGGTTGTAATCGCCGGAGTTCCGACTCTAAGTCCTGATGTCAGAAACGGTGATCTGCTGTCGAAAGGAACCATATTTTTATTTACAGTTATATGTGATAGTACCAGAGTATTTTCGACTTTCTTGCCTGATATTTCCGGAAATTTAGTTCTAAGATCTATCAGCATAAGATGATTGTCAGTTCCTCCAGAAATAACTTTGTACCCTTTATTATTAAATGCTTCAGCCATTACTGAAGCATTCTTTTTCACCTGAGACTGGTACAGACTAAACTCCGGAAGAAGAGCTTCACCGAATGAAACTGCTTTTGAAGCAATTACATGTTCAAGCGGGCCACCCTGAATACCCGGAAAAACTGCAGAATTAAGTAGTGATGACATCATTCTTACCTCTCCTTTTGGTGTCGTTATACCCCATGGGTTGACGAAATCCTTACCCATCAGAATTACTCCGCCCCTTGGACCTCTTAATGTCTTGTGAGTGGTCGACGTCACTATATGAGCATATCTGAGAGGATTTTTAAGCAATCCTGCTGCAATTAATCCTGCAGGATGAGCCATATCCACAACGAAAATTGCATTAACCGAATCGGCAATTTTTCGCATCCTTTCGTAGTCCCATTCACGTGAGTAGGCTGAAGCGCCGCCAATTATCATTTTCGGTTTTTCTCTCAGGGCAACCTCTTCCATCATATCATAGTCGACCAGACCTGAATCCTCTCTAACACTGTAGGCAACAGGCCTGTATAGGATTCCTGATGAATTAACCGGGGATCCATGCGACAGATGGCCACCATGAGATAGGTTAAGGCCCATAAAAGTATCACCTGGTTTTAATACGGTCATGAAAACAGCCATATTTGCCTGGGCTCCTGAGTGGGGCTGAACATTAGCATAATCTGCATCAAATAGCTGTTTTAGCCGGTCAATGGCAATCTGCTCAGTCTGATCCACAATTTCACATCCTCCATAATAACGATTTCCGGGATACCCCTCAGCATATTTATTTGTCAGAACAGTGCCCATAGCTTCAAGAACCTGNGGACTGACAAAATTCTCAGAAGCGATTAATTCAATACCATTTACCTGACGCTGATATTCTTTTTCAATCAGGTCAAATATTAATTTGTCTCTCGTCATTAGCATTTAGTTTTTTATTGAATCGGCGAAGATTAACGGGATAATGTCTGGTTAATAACCAGAATCAATTATTGTCGGAACAGACAAATATAATGTTAAAAAATTAAAAAATATCTATAAATAACAATTTTACTACTCCTCCGAAAACTGAACAAGCAATTCACGATATGTTGCATAAATCCTTGATTTGGAGATAAAACCGACATAATATCCATTATCAAGAACCGGCAAATTCCAGGCATCGGTCTGGCTGAACGCCTCCATTACAGTCTCGATGTTTTCTCTGACATCTAAATATGAAGGAGGAATTGTCATCAGATCCCTGACACTGGTTGTTTCATACAACTCGCTGTTGAACATTATCTCCCTTACATCATCAAGGAGTACCACACCTTCAAGAATATTGAACTCATCCACCACAGGAAAGATGTTTCTTTTTGACTCCGATATAACCTTGACAAGGGTGCCAAGGGTGTCGGTTGATTTAACCTTGATAAGTTCCCTTTCAATCTCCTTACGCCAATCCATCATAGTAAGAACAGCTTTATCCTTGTCGTGTGTTATAAGTTCCCCTCTTCTTGCAAGTTCAACGTGGTAAATTGAATGTTGTTCAAAGGCCTTTGTGGTAATGAAGGCAATTGTCGATGTAATTATCAGCGGGATAAGGAGTGCGTAACCTCCTGTCATTTCGGCTATCAGGAAAATTGCAGTAAGTGGAGCATGCATCACACCTGCCATGGTACCTGCCATTCCGGCCAGAACAAACCTGTTATCCGGAAGGTCAGCACCTGAAAATTTGCTCAGCAGGTTTGAAACTATAAATCCGGTGATACCTCCGATAAAAAGTGTAGGTGCAAAAATCCCTCCCACTCCGCCTGCCCCATTTGTGGAACTGCTTGCAATAACCTTAAGTAAAACAAGGCCCGAAAAGAACAGGATATAAATCAANTAATTATCAGCAAACCTGAAAAATACAGAGTTCTCAATAATGGTATCGGCATTTCCCTGAAGAAGTGACATGATTGTACTGTATCCCTCTCCATAAAAAGGAGGGAAAAGATAAATCAACAATCCCAGTACATTACCCCCGATTGCAAGCTTTATGAAGTGGTTTTTAATCTTTTCATATTTCCCTTCAAGGAAGAGCGTCGTTTTCGAAAAAAAGACTGACACGAGCCCTGAGACAACACCGAGAACCATATACCATGGAATATTCCGGATATTAAAAGCCTCAGTGATATTAAATGTCAGCAATACATTATCACCCATAAGAAAATAAGCAACAGTGGCAGCTGTAACTGATGAAATAAGCAGGGGAACAATTGATGATATAGTTAGATCGAGCATAAGAACCTCAATTGTGAAAACAATGCCGGCAATTGGTGCTTTAAAGATTCCTGCTATGGCGCCGGCAGCTCCGCAACCTATAAGCAGTGTCACTTGTCGGTAGTTTAATCTAAAATACCTTCCGATAGTTGATCCTATTGATGAACCTGTCAGTACTATCGGAGCTTCTGCTCCTACGGAACCACCAAAGCCTATTGTGATCGTCGTTGCAACCAATGATGTCCATGTATTGTGGCGCCTCAGGCGGCTCTTCTTTTTGGAAATCGCATATAAGACCCGGCTTACGCCATGTCCAATATTATCCTTTACTATATACCTGACAAACAACAATGTAATTAACATTCCGAGAACAGGATAAGCCAGGTAAAAGTAGTTTCCCGATTCAGGTGTTATCCCTTCGGTAAGGATTCTGGTAGTATAATGAATCGAATTCTTAAGTAAACCAGCAGCTAATGCACTCAGGAATCCGACAATCAGGCTGAGTAGATATATTATTCTTACCTGATCAGTTTCAACAAAATAACGAGTGAAGAATTTTCCGATAAAACTGTTTCTGAACATAACTGTGCAAATATAAAAACAATAACAATCCTTCTCCGATTTTTAACTAAGTTTGTCTTTTTGTAACATCTCCCGGTAATGATAAACTTCAGCAGGTTCAGTCTTGAAAACGGGCTGAGAGTAATTGTTCATGAAGACAGGTCAACGCCTCTTGTGGCTATGAATATTCTATATGATGTTGGTTCGAAAGATGAAGATCCGGACATGACAGGACTGGCTCATATGTTCGAGCATCTTATGTACTGCGGATCTGTAAATATTCCTGAGTATGACCTGCCGCTTCAGCTTGCCGGGGGAGAGAATAATGCTTTTACAAATAATGACATCACCAATTATTACCTCACAGTTCCATCTGAAAATATTGAAACAGGATTCTGGCTCGAGTCAGACAGAATGCTTTCACCCGACTTTACGCAAAATAAGCTTGATATTCAAAAGAGTGTTGTAATTGAGGAATTCAAACAACGTTACCTTAATCAGCCATATGGTGATGTAATGCTCCTGTTAAGGCCTCTCGCATATACTATCCATCCTTACAGGTGGCCTACAATAGGCATGGAAGTTAAACATCTNGAAAAAGTCAGTCTCGAACATGTCAGAAATTTCTTTTCCTCCCATTATAATCCAGGAAATGCAATCCTGACTCTTGCAGGAAATATCAAACCAGAAAAGGCATATTATCTTGCTGAAAAATGGTTCGGTTCAATCCCCGGAAGAGTTTCGGCCCTGCGCCGACTCCCTGCTGAACCAGCCCAGACCTCAGAAAAGAATCTGACTGTCGAAAGGAATGTTCCTGCTGATGCATTGTACAAAGCCTGGCATATTGGCCCCCGCTTAAGCAATGATTTTTATTCCCTCGACTTGTTGACTGACCTTCTGGCAGGAGGCGATTCAGGCAGGCTTTACAATAAACTGGTCAGAGAGAAAAATCTTTTCAGTGAAATAAATGCATATATAACCTCTGATATTGAGCCGGGACTGATTATCCTGAATGGAAAGTTAATGAAAGGAACTGATATTTTAATTGCAGAAAAAGCTGTGAATGAAGTAATTGATGAACTTAAAGATTCTGTTCTTGCAGATAAGGAATTGGAAAAAGTCAAGAATAAATTCGAATCTTCTACAGTCCTGTCTAATACCAGTATCCTGAATAAAGCGATGAATCTTTCAATGTATGAATTGCTGGGGAATATTGATTTGGTGAACATTGAAGTTGAAAAATACAGAGCTGTTAGCAGAAAAATGGTTAAAGAAACGGCAATCAGATATTTCAGTAAGGAGAATTGTACAACCTTATTTTACCTTTCAGCCAGCACCAAATAATATGATCAGATTTCAGCGAACACAGCCACCTGTTTTCCCTTTCAACGCGGATATTAATGTCCCGGCAGAATCAGTGTCGCTTGGGAACGGGATTACCCTTTTTCTAATCAATGCGGGTACAGAGGATGTTATGAGGATGGAATTTATTTTCAGGGCAGGAATAGTACAGGAATATATTCCATTGCTTGCAACCTCGACCAATATGATGCTCACCGAGGGCTCTGAAAAATACACTTCCGAGGAACTAAATGCAATTCTTGATTATTATGGCATATTTTTAAATCTCTCGGCTGAAAAAGATACCGCAGGATTGACAGTGTTCTTTATGAATAAGCATATCGGAAAAGTGCTTGAATTGATCAGGGAGATTCTTTTTCATCCTGTTTTTCCTGAAAAGGAACTTGACATGCTTATGAAAAAAAGGCTTAGCTGGTACAGGATAAACAGGGGAAAAGTCCAGAATATCGCAACAGATCAGTTTTTTGAATCTGTCTTTGGTTCTCATCATCCTTATGGTCGTCAGATACATGAAAGAGACTTTGAAGGGATGACCCAGGCTATTCTGAAGGATTTCCATTCAAAGTACTATGCCCCTGAAAAGATGACAGTAATAGTCTCGGGACGCATCCATGAAAAAACAATTGCCCTTTTTGAAAAATATCTCGGAGGAATTCACTCAAAGGAGATCTATATAGAAGACTCCTCCAGTTTTATTAAAGGTGAATCTGAAAAGAAGAAACACTTAAAGATGAACGGGGCTATTCAGACTGCTTTCAGGATAGGCTCTTCAACCATAAACAAACGTCATCCTGACTATCCGGGCCTTAAATTCCTCAATATGGTTCTTGGAGGCTACTTCGGATCGAGGCTCATGAAAAATATCAGGGAGGAAAAGGGCTTTACTTACGGAATCCATTCCTCTGTCTCTTCTTTTGATCTGTCAGGCTTCAAGGTAATTTCAACAGAAGTGGGAAAAAAGAATGCACAACAAGCTGCTGATGAAATATATAAAGAGATACGCCTACTTCAGACGGCAACCGTATCAAAGAAAGAACTTGAAGTCGTCAGGAACTATATGTCGGGAGAAATGGTCAGGATGTTTGACGGACCATTTGCTCTTGCTGAAAGTTTTAAAGCAGTCTGGGAATTTGGACTTGATTTTGATTATTTTAAACGCCTAATGAATAGTGTCCGAACCATAACTCCCGAAGAGTTATTAAGACTTGCCGATACTTATTATAAAATTGAAGATCTGTATGAGATTACAGCCGGATGAAAATTCCATGCAGACATATAATTTTTCTGTTGCTGGTTGCATTGTCGGTTTCTGTTTCAGGCCAGGAAGATGAAGATCCACCAGGATCACCGGTTTTTACCTTTGTTACTATTAATCCCTCAACCGGTAAAACAGAAATGACATGGTCATTAAGCCCTGACAACGATGTGGCTGGTTATGTCATTTATCTTTACAGGGAAAAGGAAGGGTATGCAATTGACACAATATATGATCCTTACGCAACAACTTACTCTGTCACAAGACCTTACACAAATTACTACAGTGAATCGTACGTTATAGCAGCAATCGACAGTTCATTAAACATAAGTCCACTTTCGAATGAACTTCATACAATATTTATTGAACCTGAAATTGATTCCTGCAGAAACAAAATCAATATTACATGGAATAGATATGCCTCATCACCGGTTAAAGTCACCGGATATAATGTGCTTATTTCGGTTAATGGCGGAACATACTACCTTGCGGGACATGTTTCTGATGAGACCACCAGCTTCGTAGTTGAGAATTTCGTAAATGGTACCCAGTATTGTTTTATTGTTAAGGCCACCCTCGAAAACGGCCTGACTTCGGGATCAAATAAATCCTGTGTCAATGTAAAAACACAAATCATACCGGGCTGGATTAATGCCGATTTTGCAACAGTGACACCTGCAGGGGAAATATCCCTTTCATTCACAATCGATCCTTCTTCAGAAACAGATCTTTACTCGCTTGAAAGAAGAAGTGGAAATACGGGTACATTTCAACAGATAACACAGATTAGAAGTGATTTTAAGACCCTGGAATACATTGATAAATCCGCTGACCTTGAGATTACGAATTTTTACAGGCTTTCTGCAATAAATAGCTGTAATATCCAGGCGATCAGCTCAAATATTGCTTCAAATATTACACTGACTGTTCAAGTTTCAGAAAGTGATATTGTTCTGCAATGGAACAAATATCACGACTGGCTTGGATCAGTCTCATCCTACAGGATTTTTACAGATACTGGTAACGGATTTATTGAAACAGCCGTTTTGAGCGCAGCCGATACAACATTCTCAGTAAGCATACCTGAAATAATGTATGGCCTGAAAAAGGGACAAGCCTGTTTTTACGTAACAGCTGAAGAATCCGGGAATCCCTATGGAGTGAACGGAAAGAGTAATTCAAACCAGGTCTGTGCAGAAATCGAGGAAGTCATTACAGTTCCAAACGTGTTTACGCCTGATGGCGATCTAAAAAATGATCTTTTCAGACCTGTGATCACTTTTACTCCATCGGAGTACCGGTTGTTAATAAGCAACAGGCAGGGAAAATCACTTTTTGAGACAAATGATTTCCTGGAGACCTGGGATGGCACAGACAACGGAAAGCCTGTACCCGAGGGGGTTTATTTATGGTTTTTGAAGCTTAAGACCCCTGAAGGTAAAAGTATCTCCCGCACGGGGACAATAACCGTTATAAAAAACTGATATCAGGTTTGATAGCCTGATGAGCCAGATATCCGGAATTTAATCTAATAACACTATATTTGTAACTGACAGAAAAGAATACACAGAGTATTTATGGGGAGCAAGGACATTTTTGATGATGAAGATATAAAACGTATTCAGTCTGAATATGATTCATTGGTAAACAATCTTTTACGATGCAATAAACCGGGAGACCGGGAACTCATAGATAAAGCATTCAATCTGGCAAACAAGGCTCACTGGAATATGCGCAGGAAATCTGGTGAGCCTTATATAATCCATCCTATTTGTGTTGCAAAAATTGTTAACCAGGAAATCGGACTTGGGGCCAGATCAATCGCTACTGCACTCCTTCACGATGTGGTTGAGGACACCGATTATTCTATCGAAGATGTGACCAAGGATTTCGGACCTAAAATAGCATCACTTATTGACGGTCTCACCAAAATATCAGGTACTTATAACAAAGGAACCTCATCATCGATGCAGGCCGAAAATTTCAGAAGGATGCTGATGACCCTTTCAGACGATTTGAGAGTAATCCTGATAAAGATCGCTGATCGCCTTCACAATATGAGAACGCTCGATTCAATGCCGGAGCACAAAAAAATGAAGGTGGCAGGTGAAACAATATTTCTGTACGCCCCCCTTGCCAACAGGATTGGACTATACGCAATAAAAACGGAACTGGAAGATCTTAGCTTTAAGTACCGNCAGCCTGTGATCTACAATGAGATCGCATCAAAGCTGAAACATGGCGAAAAAAAATATTATTCCCTGATTAATAAGTTCAGCCTTCCCATCATAAATAAGTTAAAGGATGCCGGGCTTACTTTTGATATCAATGGTCGCCCGAAATCAATCTTTTCCATCTGGAAAAAGATGCAGTCGAAAAATGTACCTTTTGAAGAAATTTATGATGTGCTGGCAGTCCGCATTGTTTTTGAACCGGTACCCGGAATCCCCGAAAAAACAACCTGCTGGAATATCTATTCAATTATTACCGATACTTACCTTCCAAAGCCAGACAGACTGAGGGATTGGGTAAGCAGACCAAAACCTAACGGTTATGAAGCCTTGCATGTGACTGTAATGGGACCTGAAGGCAGATGGGTTGAGGTTCAGATCAGGAGCAAGAGGATGGATGAAATCGCGGAAAGAGGTTATGCATCTCATTATAAATACAAAGGAGATAATACACCCGAGACTGAGCTTGATAAATGGATAAAGCAGATAAGAATGATGCTTGATAATCCACATGAAGATCCGATTGAGTTCCTCGACGAATTCAAAATGAATCTCTTCTCGTCCGAAATAATGGTATTTACCCCTAAAGGTACTCTTGTCAGCCTTCCCAAAGGAGCATCTGCCCTTGATTTTGCTTATGAAATACATACAGAAATAGGGAATAAGGCTATCGGAGCCAAGATAAACTACAAACTGAATCCGGTTAACTCTATTCTTATGAGCGGCGACCAGGTAGAAATTATAACTTCTGATATTGGAAAACCTGAAAAAGAATGGCTCTCATTTGTCCGTACATCTAAAGCAAAGGAAGCTATCAAAAATGCACTTAAGACAGAGTCGACTAACAGGATTCAAAAAGGGATGCAGATTCTTGAAGAGCGGCTTGCCGAACTGGGAGCATCTCCAAATACAGAGATCCTGAGAAAAATCATGCTTTCTTATGATGTATTGAACAAAGATGAACTGTATTCGGGAATTGAACTCGGAACAATAAATCTTGATAATCTTAAAAAGATAATCAGGAAGAATCCTGCTAAAAATGTTATTAAATACTGGGAGCTGAAACTTCTGCGCGGGATACTGGACAAGAAAGAAGAAGAGGATGAGGTCCACGAAGAAAAAATCGATCCGTCATCTCCATTCCTCCTGAGAGAGAATGTCGAGAATGCCGAACAATCGTACGAAATTGCAAAATGCTGCAACCCAATCCCAGGAGATGAAGTTATCGGATACCATTCCCCTGATGGCGCTATAGTGATTCATAAACCAAAATGTCCTACTGCAATAAGAATAATGTCTAATGAAGGAAACAGGATCATGCCGGTAAGATGGGCGATACATAAGCTGGTTTCCTTCCTGGCAAGGATAAACATAACAGGTGTCGACAGAATCGGAATGGTAAATGACCTGACAAATATTATTTCTTCTGAACTCAAAGTCAATATGACCAATATAAACTTCAGTGTCAAGGATGGGATCTTCGAAGGAACGATAGACCTTTATGTTCATCATACGCAGGACCTAAACAACCTTATTCTTAAAATATCCAATGTCAGAGGTATTGACAGCATCAAACGTGTTGAAGATTTTACCGAATAGGCTCAGACCCCTAGCATTCTATCTGTTTCTGATAAAAAAATCCTATTTTTGTAATTATTTTAAATTAGACCAAATATGATTAATGACGATACAAGGTCAACAGTCAAACAGATTTTTACCGAATACCTTGAAAAAAAGGGACACAGGAAAACCCCGGAAAGGTACGCTATACTCGACGAAATTTATTCCCGCAGCGGTCATTTTGATATCGAAACGCTCTATATCTTCATGAAGAACAAAAATTACAGAGTCAGCCGCGCAACTCTTTATAATACAATTGAATTACTTCTCGACAGCAATCTGGTAATCAAGCACCAGTTCGGAAAGAATATTGCCCAGTTTGAAAGAGCCTATCAGTGTGGGCAGCACGATCACCTTATAGATGTTGAGACAGGTAGGGTAATTGAATTCTGTGATCCCCGTATACAGGAAATCATAAAAACAGCAAGCGGGTTATACGATTTTAATCCGCTGTACCATTCGTTGTATATCTACGGGAATTTTAAAAATCCCAAAAGCTGATTAAAATCCTAATACACCATACACCGTCCTCCCATACGAGATTTTTTCACTGAAAAAAGACTTTCTTGCCTGGTTAAATAATTAGCTATCACAATATTATTCTAAATTTTGAGTTAGTAATTTAAATAATCTGACTCATGAAAACAAAGGTTGTTCTTTTAGGTTTGATGTCTATTCTTATGTCAGGTTGCTTTGCCCCGGTCAACTTGTCGTACGATAGCGCTAAAACCCTGAATAAGGGCCAAATAGAAGTTCAGGGTATGTATTCCAGATATGATGTAACGAATGACACACTCGCCACAGCATTAATCAATCAGAACTACGGCATAAGTGTCGGATATGGCTTTACTGATAAATATACAGTCAAAGCCAGGTATGAGTATATCGAACCCACCATCACCTTTCAGAAGATTTTCGATGAAATTGATGAGGAATTCAACGAGATGAATTCAATGAGCTACTTTGAAATAAACAACAAGCTTATGCTCATAGATAACGTACTCTCTGTCAGTCTTCCACTGGGAGCCTATTTCTATAACACCAAGGCAATTGATATTAAAAACGGTGGTATGGGATGGCTATCTTTTGATCCCAGAGTTTATGTAACCTTTTTCAGATCCACTGATATCTTTGAGTTGTCAGTTGTACCTAAATTACATGTGCTTTTTGGTACTTTTGGAGGGTACGTAACCCCAGGGATTAGTCTGGGCATTGGACTCAGCAGTGATCTCGACAGGTGGTCAATCAGACCCGAGATAGGCTATGACAACTATCTTTCATTTGGAATAGGTGCAAGCGTCAACTTTAACACGGTTAAGTAAGGCATCCAATAGCCCTCTATGACCGCATTTGGGTAGTAAGATTTTTATCAACAAAATTTAAGTAGAAGGTATCTGCTCTTAAAAAGATTGTAACTTTCGTAATCTTTTTATTGAGTCTAATAATTTATTATGAAGATTGACGTACTTCTNGGTCTGCAGTGGGGGGATGAAGGTAAAGGTAAAGTAGTTGATGCTTTGAGTCCTGAATATGATATTATTTCACGATTTCAGGGCGGACCTAATGCTGGCCATTCTCTTGAATTTAATGATGTTAAGCATGTTTTGCATCTGATCCCCTCAGGTATTTTTCATCCCGGGAAACTTAATATAATTGGTAATGGTGTCGTTCTTGATCCTGCAGTCTTTAAGAAAGAGATAGAGAATCTTGGGGTACCGTTGAATGAATTGATTCAAAGACTGGTCATTTCGACAAAATCGCACCTGATCCTTCCCACCCACAGGATTCTTGATGCAGCTTATGAAAACCAGAAGGGAAATTTAAAAATCGGATCAACACTGAAAGGTATCGGACCTGCCTATACTGACAAGGCCAGCCGTAACGGACTGAGAGCAGGCCACATATTGCAGAGCAATTTCAAAGCCCTATATGATGAGCACTCAGCAGTTCATTTGTCGATCCTGAAAAACTACAAATTTGAATTTGACCTAAAAGAATACGAAAAGGGCTGGTTTGAGGGAATTGAATTGTTAAAGAAATTCAGGCTGGAAAATACAGAATACCTTCTTAACAGGCTTTTATCCGATGGAAAGAAAATCCTGGCTGAAGGAGCCCAGGGGACAATGCTTGATCTGGATTTTGGCTCTTACCCGTTTGTGACATCTTCAAATACAATAAGTGCCGGAGCCTGCACAGGCCTTGGTATTTCTCCGACAAGCATAAGGGAAGTATTCGGCATATTTAAGGCCTACTGCACAAGAGTGGGCAGCGGACCTTTTCCTACCGAACTAAATGATGCAACAGGTGAACTGCTGAGGAAAAAGGGATGTGAATACGGTGCTACGACCGGGCGCCCAAGAAGATGCGGCTGGCTCGACCTGCCTGCTTTGAAATATGCTGCGATGATCAGCGGAGTGACACAACTCTTCATGATGAAATCTGATATTCTTTCAGGTTTCAAATCTGTAAAGGTTTGCACATCATATAAGGTTGAAGGGAAGGAACAAGTCGAAATTCCTTTCGATAACGATACAGCTGTTGAACCTGTTTATACTGAATTTGAAGGATGGGATGAGGATATAAGCAGTATAAAGGATTTCGAAGCTCTGCCTTATAAACTCAGGCATTACATAGAATTCATTGAAGGGCAGACAGGAATTCCAATTAAACTTGTTTCGGTTGGTCCTGGCCGTACTTCTACAATTTTCAAATAATACAATCCCTATTTTTGAATGTACAGCCAGGTATCGATATCAACAGTATCCTGGAACTGGTTCAGGCGCTCAATTGCTTTTGAGAACCGGTCGTACGATTCGGCAACAACCAGTTCAAACCTGCTGTCGGCCATCTTGATTATTTTGGTATCGTAACCCTGTTTCCTGTATTCCTCAGCCCATGACTGAGCATATTCAGGTGTAATAAAACTACCTACAACAATATTATATTTGTTGAGTGCCTCAAAGGCAGCTTTCTCAGCTTCAGCCACCCTAATGGAATCGAGTCGCGCTTCCTCAATTGCTTTAAGGCGGTTTTGAACTCTTTTTAAGGAATCAGCAACACGAATGCTGTCCTGCTCAGCTTTCAACATCTCGAGAGTTCTTGCTTTTTTACCAAATAAACCCCTTTCCCTTATTTTTTTACATGAAGGGGTCAATACCAGGAATACCAAAAAGAAGATTGTAATAAAATTTCTCATGATGGATTATTTAAAATAGTTTAAACGAATTTTGTCTTTCAATTTTAGTTTATTATCAAAAATACAAATTATTGAAAACCAATCCAAATGATATTAAACTTATCAGCCTGGCCCGATTGATCGAGATTTTGTATATTAGACTCCTGAAAACTAACCAACAAAAATCAGTTGCCTGATGAAATCATTGATACAGTTTTTTGAAGAAAGCGCGGAAAAATTTGACAGTAATGTTTATTTGTGGGAAAAACCGCAGGATAAATATGAAGGGACCACCTATGGTGAAACCAAAAAGCAGGTTTATGAATTTGCAGCAGGACTTTTAAAACTTGGAATCAATAAAGGTGACAGNCTGAGCTTAATCTCCGAAGGTCGAAACAGCTGGGTTATTGGGGAAATTGGTATCCTTTACGCAGGTGCTATAAATGTACCTCTGTCAGTAAAACTTACTCCTGAAGAAGTTAAGTTCAGAATAAATCATTCAGAATCAAGGATGGTTCTGGTTTCTTCTATTCAGGCTAATAAGATCAAGCCCATTATCAGGGACTGCAAGACAATCGAAAAAATCATCCACTTTGATACTCAGGAGGAGTATTCTGATAATGAAATCCATTTTAACGAAGTAAGAAAGATTGGAAGGGAATGGCTTGAGGAACCCGAAAATAAAATGAAATTTGAGGAAATTTTTACAGCAATCAAACCCTCCGATTTTGCCAATATCTGTTATACTTCCGGAACCACGGCTGACCCGAAGGGAATAATACTTACTCATGGAAACTATGTTACAAATGTTTATCAGGCTTACAGTCTTATAGACATACCACCATTTTATAAAACATTGCTTATACTTCCATGGGATCACTCCTTTGGTCATACTTGCGGAATCTATGCCTTTATGGGGAAAGGAGCCAGCATTGCTTCTGTTAAAACAGGCAAGACACCAATGGAAACCCTCAGGAATCTGCCAACATGCCTCAGGGAAATCAAACCAAATCTACTTATGAGCGTCCCGGCTATTGCCAAAAACTTTAGAAAGAATATTGAAAAGGGAATTAAGGAAAAAGGCAAAATAGCTGAGATACTTTTTAATCATGCCATGAAATTATGCTATTCCTATAATAAGGAAGGATGGAATAAAGGCCAGGGATTACAAAGGATCAAGAAACCATTGATTGATTTGTACGACAAAATACTCTTTAAAAAGATCCGTGAAAACTTCGGTGGGGAACTTGATTATTTTATCGGTGGAGGTGCACTGCTTGAAATTGAACTTCAAAGATTCTTCTATGCCCTGGGCATACCAATGTATCAGGGATATGGACTGAGTGAAGCTTCTCCTGTTATTTCCTCGAACTCATCAGGTAAACACAAGCTTGGGTCATCAGGTACTCTGGTCAATAATATGGATCTTAAAATCTGCGATGACAATGGGAAGGAGATGCCAGTTGGGCAAAAGGGAGAAATAGTCATTAAGGGCGGTAATGTAATGCACGGCTACTGGAAAAATGAATCAGCTACACGTGAAACAATAAAGGACGGATGGCTCTATACAGGTGATATGGGTTATATGACCGAAGACGGTTACCTATATGTCCTTGGAAGGTTTAAAAGCCTTTTAATCGCTGACGATGGTGAAAAATTCAGTCCTGAAGGAATCGAGGAAGCATTCTCTGAACAGTCAAAATACATCGATCAGTGCATGCTCTACAACAATCAGAAGCCATATACTGTGGCACTGGTTGTGCCAAATCAGCATGCCCTTAAGCTGTACCTTGAAGAAAAGAATCTCACTGCCGATTCAGATGAAGGGAAAAAGGCTGTTACAACACTCCTTGAAAACGAAGTAAACGAATATCGCACAAACGGGAAGTACAGACACATGTTTCCTCAGCGCTGGCTTCCTGTCGCAATAGGCTTTCTGGAAGAAGGATTCACTGAAGAAAACGGGTTAATGAACTCAACAATGAAAATTGTAAGAGGCAGAATAATGGACAAGTACATGGACCTTATTGAATACCTCTATACTTCTGATGCTAAGGATGTTAGCAATGAAAGGAATATTGAGGAAGTTGAAAAGATGAAACTCGGATAGTTCTTTCGCTCAGGTTTTCAGACAATAAGCCGGCTTTTAAAAGGCAGGTAAGTCATAAAGTCCGCATGATGAACGATATACGCCTCCGTTGTTCTTTTAACCTGATCACCTTCGTGAGCATGAGCGGCTATTATATGACATACCTCCGGAGGTATCCCGCATTCCTCAGCAAGGGAGACTCCCGAGAAAGGGTGCCTGATATACTGTCCATAATTTCCCTGAAATGATTTTCCGTTTTCATCTAATTCATATTCAAGTAATTTTCCAACATCAGCCAGGATTGCTCCAGCTATAAGCACATCCATATTTACAGGCAGATCTTTTCCAAAGAATTCATTCATCTTTTCCCCCGATGCTTTGGCTATATGCACAACGCATCTTTTATGCTCCATGAAACTTATTTTCAGGTCGGGTCCGCAAAGAAGAGTAAATGGGATTTTATCGAGATCCTCAACTTTAAGAACACTCCTTTCCAAGGCAATTTCCCAGGTTCTGGCTGTCTTTTCCCTAAGGGAATTATCGTGGATCCATTCAAGTTCCGGCCATAGCCCGCTTACAGTATTATTCATTTAAAAGGGATTTAATTAATCATCTGATTCTGGAAATAATTGCATCAGTCATCTGGACACTTGAGGCTGCACCGTTATTAACTACTTCAGGACGACCAGTCATCTTCATCATGTCAAATGTCCTTACTTTACCCTCCAAGATGATCTCAGCAATTGCTTTTCTAATCCTTTCTGCAGTATTCTTCTCATCCAGATAATCAAGCATCATACAGGCCGATTCTATCATTGCAACAGGATTTACAATCGGAATATCATAATCCGCATATTTAGGAGCTGAACCATGGGTCGGCTCAAAGACAGCAATTCCGTCAGCCGAATACTGGGCACTGCAGGCAAAACCAAGCCCTCCTATCAGACCGGCAAAAGCATCAGAAGCGATGTCACCAAACATGTTACCGGCGACAATGACCCCATAATCTTCAGGATTCTTTGTGAGCCACATCATCTGAGCATCAATATTAGTATTGATAAGTTTAATCTCCGGGAAAGAACTTTTCTGTATCTCCTTTGCCAGCTTCCACATCAGCCCTGATGTTTCCCTTATCACATTGGGCTTTTCACAAACAGTGACTGATGAATATCTGTATTTTTTTGCATAATCAAATGCTGCTTTCAGTATCCTTTCTGTAGCCTTTTTGGTAAATATCCGTGCTGAGACCGACAGCTCATTAACCGGAACATTGCCAAAATTCTCAGCAAATTTGGGGTGACTCCTTAATGCCTGATACACATTATCCGGCGGATTTGTCCATTCAACACCTGAATAAAGGCATTCAGTGTTCTGACGGAAAATGACGACATCAATAAATGGTTCTTCAATCGTATTCCCATTCCCTCTTCTAACAAAGTTGAGAGGGTTCCCTTTATATGACTTGCAGGGGCGGACACAAATATCAAGATTAAATTTCTGACGGAGCCCTACAATAGGGCTGGAATAGACAAATCCTTTTCCCTGAAGCTCAGGTCTGAGCTCAGCTTTTGCTTCTTCGTTTGGCTTTGAGGTTATTGCACCAAATAATGCAATCTTATGCTTTCTAATGAGATCGAGCGTCCTTTGAGGCAATGGATTACCCTCCTTGCACCAGAAATCCCACCCTATATCACCATGTATATAATCAGCATCAAAACCTGACGCATCGAGAACCCTTAAAGCTTGTTTCAGCACGATATTGCCAATGCCATCACCAGGTAAAGCAACTATTGTCCTTTTAGCCATATATGTTAATTTATTTAAAAGATTTCGTCAAGCGTAAAAATAACAAAATTTGTTCGATCTCTTATCCATTAATTTTTTGGTGATCCAGCCGACGGATTTGAAAAAAANNGTACTTTTATACTTTACTGTTTGATTATTTTTCACATGAGCGTTTTATCTGAATTAAATCCAGCACCAATCTGGATCTATTTCGAAGAGATCTGCAAAATACCGCGTTTAAGCAAAAATGAGGGAAAGATCAGAAGTTACCTTCTGAATTTTGCGTCTGTGCATACTCTTGAGTCAAAGGAAGACTCAGTGGGAAACATTCTTATTATAAAACCAGCCTCCGAAGGATATGAAAGCAGGAAGACCGTTGTTCTTCAATGCCATATGGATATGGTAGGAGAAAAGAACAACGATTACCCTCACAACTGGCTTAACGACCCGATAATTCCTTACGTTAACGGGAAATNGGTTGCTGCCAGAGGTACTACTCTTGGCTCTGACGATGGAATTGGAATAGCCGCTCAACTTGCAATACTTACTGAAACAGACTTCAAATCAGGAAAAATCGAATGTCTTTTTACTGTAGATGAAGAATCAGGGATGACCGGGGCACTCAATCTCAGATCTGACTTTTTTGAAGGAAGAACATTAATTAATCTTGATTCTGAAGATGAGGGGATTCTCTTTATCGGGTGTGCCGGAGGAATGGATACTACCGGAGAATTGAATTATCAAAGTGTCCCTATCAAAAAAGGGATGACCGGTTTTGAAATATCTATTACCGGTTTACATGGAGGCCATTCAGGCGATGAGATCCACAAAGGATACGGAAATTCAGTAAAGCTGATGAACAGGATCCTGTGGAACCTGTCGAATAAGTTTGATATATCATTGAGCTGGTTTAACGGAGGAAATCTTCGGAATGCTATTCCAAGGGAGGCGTTTGCTCTGATAGCTGTCGACTCTTCTTTAAGGAATCAGGTAGCAAACTGGGTAACGAATTTTCAGGAAGTTCTGCATGAGGAATTTGGTGAAATTGAGAAAGATCTTAAGATAGCGATTAAAGAAGTCGAAGCTCCTTCTTCAGCAATGGATAAGGAGAACCAGGTAAAACTGCTGAATTCACTGACCTGTTGCCCGCATGGTGTGATAGCCTGGTCGAAAGAAATGGATAACCTGGTTGAAACGTCGACAAACCTAGCATCGGTGAGTTTTATTGAAGGAAATAAAATCTGTATTGTCACTACCCAGAGAAGCTCCGTTGAATCATCTAAATACGATGTCGCGGGGATGGTTGAATCGTGCCTGAAACTTGCAGGAGCAACAGTGTCGCATTCTGATGGGTACCCGGGATGGAAACCCAGCATGAAATCAGAAATACTGAAAATTACAAGGAAATCNTACATTAACCTCTTCGGGAAAGAGCCTCTGATAAGAGCTATTCATGCAGGACTTGAATGCGGTCTGATCTATCAGAATTTTAAAGGCATAGATATGATATCATTTGGTCCTACGATCAGAGGAGCCCATACACCGGAAGAAAAAATTGAAATAGAGACAGTCGGAATGTTCTGGAGACTGCTTCTGGATGTGATAGCGAATATCCCTTCAAAATAAAGTAAGAAACTTGTCCTGTGAGCTTACAAAGGTTTCAGTCATAAACAAAAAACTCATCTTTCCCTGCCCCGCATACCGGACAGAGATAGTCAGACGGCAGATCGCTAAAAGGGATGCCTGGTTCAATTCCTGATGAAACATCCCCTTCCTCCGGGTTATATATATAACCGCATATCTCACATTTATATCGTTCCATTATGGACTAAGCTTTAATTTTTCTGACAACATCAATTACAGTTCCATCAACCCATTTTATTGCCGCTACTATTCTATCCTCAAACTGGGGCTTTGATGGTTTCCCACATATCTTTTCTGCTTCATTCCTGAGCTCATGGATAGTTTTTACTGGTAGTCCGCTGTTCCTGACACTTTCAATCAGGTCCTGACGAAGGGGATTTATGGCTATGCCTCTTTCTGTAATAATAACATCGATAAGTTCTCCCGGACCGCACAGAGTTGTCACCTCATCAACTATCACAGGAATTCTGTCACGGAAAAGAGGTATAGGAAGAATAACATTCCTGGCGTGAAGACAATTCTGCCATCCTCCAATTCCATGGAGAAGATAGCCATCAGAATGAGTCACCACGTTCCCGTTGAAATTAAGGTCAACTTCAGTAGCTCCAAGGATCATAATGTCCATCATGCTGGTCAGATTACCTTTGGAATGGTAATTATAGGCATTAAAGACTGAGTAAGGGATGTGATTGGTATTTTTACCAATTGAATTAACAGAGTCAAGGTCAAAGGCCTGGGCATCAAGAATATATCCCATTTGTCCATGCTCAAGCATATCAACCATGTATTTTGTGCTGCCGCCAAAACCAAATTTTGATTTCCAGCCTTTCTTTTTAAAAATTTCATGGACAAAAACTGCGATAGCCAGGGAAGTGCCTCCTGCCCCGGCCTGAATTGTNACTCCATCCTTTAATATCCCTGATTTTTCAAGAAAGGCTGCCGTTAATTCAGCTATCAGTAATCTGTCAGGACTTTTTGTGATCTGAGTTGTACCTGAAACTATCTTCTCCGGAAGTCCTATTTTATCCACAACCACGACATAATCAACNTAATTCCCTTCTATTTCCATCGGGAAACAAGGCAGATCGATAAGATTATCGGTTACAACAATAACTTTATCGGCATACATCATATCGGCTTTTGCATATCCGAGTACTCCGCAGGCTGAATTCCCGCCAGTACCTCTTGCATTTCCGAATGAGTCGGCTGTCGGGGCAGCCAGTACGGCGATGTCAATTTTCACCTCACCATCCTGAATAGCCTGAACTCGTCCCCCATGAGAACGAAGAACAGCTGTCCCTTTCATTTTGCCTTCCGATACAAACCTGCCAAGAGGTCCATTCATACTACCCTCTATTCTGTTGATAGTACCATCCTCAAGATATTTTATCACGATGTCATTGCATGGGAAGGAGGCTGAAGGAAACCAGACCAGATCCTTTACTCCCATCGTCGAAGCAATTTCAAAAATCCTGTTACTTATAAGGTCGCCATCCCGAAGGTGATGGTGGGTTGAAATTGTCATACCGTTCCTTATGCCGCACCGTAACAGTGCTTCCTCAAGCGTGAGCACCACTTTGTTGCCATCTTCAGGATATTCGGAACATGAAGGTATATGGGGACCATATTTGTTTCCAAAAGGCTTGTGTTTACCAATTCCTTTGAAAGGGATTGTTTGATTCCCGTTGATTTCAACCGGAACAGCCCTGCCGGCTGCATTTATGACGGTAGAAATTGACATAATACCTGTTATTTGTTATACTATTACGCTTATACAGTAACCTCATTTATCCAGTCTCTCTTTAACAAACCAAGCTTTATCGCCAGAACAATTATTTTCTGAGCCCTGGCAACCACCGGAGGATCTATCATCTTTGAACCAAGTGCGACAACACCAAGTCCGTTTTTACGGGCATCTTCAAATGCCAGAACTATCTTTTTTGATTTTTCGATTTCATCCGGCCCGGGGGCAAAGCCCTGCTTTATTACTGGAATCTGCCTGGGATGAATGCATCCCATACCTTCAAATCCCAATGCTTTGGATGACAATACATTCTGGCGAAGAGCTTCCATATCGCCGACATCTGAGAATACAGAGTCAATAGGCTGAATGCCGGCTGCCTTCGCAGCATTAATTATTCGTGTTCTTGCATAAAAGGACTCTTTGCCTTCTGATGTTCGCGCGACACCCAAATCAGCAGTGAAATCTTCAAGGCCTATTGCTAATGCTACAATCTCAGGAGCGGATTTTGCGATTTCNAATGACATTTCAACTCCAAGGGCGGTTTCAATAATAGGCATCAGATGAACAGGATTTGAAAGTCCGTGTCTGTTCTTTATCTCAAGAATTTTAGCTGAAATACTCTTTACTGTTAAGACGCTTTCACATTTTGGAATCAGGATAAGATTGACATTATGCGGGACAACATATTCAAGATCCTTCAATCCTCTCTCACCCTGGTTAATTCTTACCATCCTTTCTGCCCCGTTGAAATTTACCTGCCTTAATGCGTTTCTGACCAGTATCCTGGCTTCATCTTTCTTATCAGGAGCAACCGAATCTTCCAGATCCAGGATTATCCCGTCGGCTGAATGAAGTCCTGCATTGATCATCATACTTGGAGTGTTACCCGGGATGTAAAGCCTTGAAAACCTGAAAATGCCAGCAGAGGTGGAATATTTGTTTTCTTCAAGTAATTCGGGGAGAAAATCAAGATCAGTGGTTTTAAATTTCTTTATTGCAGATTCCAGCCTTGCTGATATTACAAATGGTAAAGCCCCTGAATCAATTACCTTAAGAAAAGCGTTATCAATACCGAAATAATTCAAAATTTCGATGCATTGAGCTCTGATCGAATCCCCAAAGAGTACCACGACTTTCGATTTCAGATCAATTTCAATTCCGCCGCCGTCTCTTAATTCAAGAGCTATTTCGCAGTCGGATCTTACCTTTGGACCAGAATTTCCAGATGTTGCACAGCTATTGTTCATGGCACCGACAAGTTTGTTTCGTCTACAAACCTACAAATTTTTTTCAAGCCTTCAGGAGCCTGAATGGAAGTAAATCCCATCTCCTTAAGTAAATTGGGGAAGCAATGCTGCAGAATAAAGAGTTTTACCTGTTTTTATCTTCACAAATCTCGATCAGAACCCCCGATGCGGATTTTGGATGCAGAAATGCAATATCAAGTCCTTCAGCACCTTTCCTTGGGCTTCTGTCGATAAGTCTGACTCCTTCCTGCTCTGCAAGTTTTAGTTGGTCGACGACATTATCAACGGCAAATGCGATGTGATGAATCCCCTCGCCTCTTTTTTCAATAAATTTTCCTATTGGCCCATCAGGATCTGTTGACTCAAGCAATTCAATCTTTGTTTGCCCGATCATAAAAAAAGCAGTCCTTACTTTCTGATCGGCAACATCTTCAATGTTGTAACATTTCAGGCCAAACACTCTCTCATAAAAGCTGATGGAATTCTCAAGATCTGTTACTGCAATCCCTATATGTTCAATGTGTGATGGTGTCATCTGATATAATTAAAAACCTGTTTCAGAATGGAAATTCAACCGGGGTAGTTATTTCAGATTCTTTGTTCTCGGGTTTTTTAGCTGCCTGATGGACAGGGTTCCCATCGACATAGATAGCCTTGAATGGAGTGGTAGGACATGCATATTCACAATGCCCGCAACCGATGCAGATTTCCTGGTTGGTTTCCGGAATAACCAGGTTACCCTCGTAAGGAATCATGTAGACAGCTTTCGTAGGGCATGCTTCAGAACAGGCACCGCAGGCGGTTTTTTCAGTCTTTACGATGCAGTTGTCCTTTATAAAATTGACTTTGCCAATCTGAGTTAGTTTCTTTGCCTCCAATAGAAGCGGTTTCAAGGCAGAGGTGGGGCAAACTTCAGTACAAACCGTGCAATTATATGTACAGAAGCTCTTATGATAATCCATTACAGGCTGTAATAGTCCTGTAATTCCATACTGTTTAACAGAAGGCTTAAGTACTCCGTTTGGACAGGCTGTAATACACATTGAACAGGCGGTGCAATGATTTGTGAATTCCTCTATTGAACCTGCCCCCGGAGGACAAACAGGCGATGTTTTGGACTCCTTCACTGTTGATTCTCTTTTCGGTACAGGGACACTCTTTTCCTGAGCCCTCAGGGATTCTGAAACTCCAAAAAGCATCAGGAGTGAACCTGCTACAAACCTGCGCTTACTTTCATCCGTTTTATGCTTTGTGTTTCTTGAGCCCACCAGACTGTATGACAGAGCTTTATCCGGACAGGAACTGATGCAGTTGAAACAATCAACGCATCGGCTTATATCAATATTCTGATTAAGGAAATCGATACAGGAAGATTTACAGACCAATGAACACCTTCCGCAACGTGAACACTCGCTTTCAATAAATTTAACTCTGAAAAGTGAAATCTTTGAAAGCAGACCAAGCAACGTGCCAACAGGGCATATCATGTTGCAATACAGTCGTCCCTTAATAAGAGATAGGATTCCCGTAAGCAGGAAGAAAGCCACAGGTATTGCATATGTCAGGATACTGAATCCCTTAATGTCGATATGACTTAAGGTATAAATATCAAATTTTTCGAGGATGTGGGCGAAAAAATTATTTATAATAAGAACAACGGGCTTAATGAAAAACGTCACGAAGCGCCCGAAAATACTGTACGGATCAAGAAGGGTAAGAAGATAGATACCCCATATAATGGTGACACCCAGAGTTATTGCCAAAAGTGAATACCGGATAATTGTGTGAGGTTTTTTAAACCCGAACCTCCTGAATTTTTTCCTGATCTTTCCGCCAATTCTGCTGTTCAGGTCCTGGCCGATGCCAAGTGGACATAAAAATGAACAGTATGTCCGGCCTGAAAGCAATGTAAGAAGAAGAACTACCAGAAATCCGGCTGCTGCAATTGTTTTAAGATTAAAGTATTTAATAGCAGACGGAACAAATTGAAGATAAAGAAGATAATTGATATACTTGACAGGAATAAGAGATCTGAAATCAATAAAGACCAAAACAAAACAAACCAGAACGACTGCCGAAAAGACGATACGGAATTTTCTCAGAAAAGAAGACGTCATTATGGTCTACATTTTAATACGCTTAATATTAAGGGATTCCAGATTCATATTTCCCAATCCCATTTTATGTGCAATAGGAATATAATCAATCTTTTGAGGGTCAACCCCAAGCATTTTAGCTGAAGCAGCATCGCCTGCGACCCAGTCAGTAGTTAGAATCTGGGATTTCATCTGGACTACATCTTCCTTTGAAACACCCTGAGGACCATGCTTAACCATTACGTTATAACAATCCACAACATTCAGTACCGGCTTCTTCTCATACAATGCATAATCGGCAATACATTGATGCAGATTATTTGAATGCCAGTATCCTCTGTCCCAGACAATTCCCATATTGTTCTTAAGACAGGCAGTCATTCGGGTAGAATTATGGTCTTTCAATACAGGAACGTTAATAAAAACGTCTGTTTCCAGTAATATTTCGTGGACTTTTGCTGACTTCAGCTTTACACCCCCGGGTATTTCGATCGTCTGGTAATAATTTTCCGAATTACCCGGAACTACCTTGGCTCCAGCCGATTTTGCTGCTTTCTCAATACCTGAGTTTTTGTATGTGTTAACCCAGTTATCACAGGTATGATCAAATACATATACCTCCTTTGCTCCAGCCTTAAAACAATGTTCGATAATCCTCTTCACAAGTGCCGGGTTGGTGTTTGCTCCAAGTTCTGGAATCACATCCCATCCAATGTTGGGTTTTACAAGCACCTTCTGCCCCTTCTGAACAAATATGCCCATTCCACCCAGTTCCTGGATTCCGAGATCAAACATTGCATCAGGGTTTCCTCCCATTACGGCCACCAAATCATATTTTGCACTNACAAATGATGAGGCCCATAATTTTTTATATCCGCCTAAACTTAAAGCAGCTCCTGCTGCAATCCCTCCTGCTACTGAAGTTTTAAAAAACTCTCTCCTTCTCATTGGCATTTCTTTATCAATAATTTTATAACAATAATTGAAAAGTGCCGAAAATTACTACTTTTTTTTTATTATTCCGCATTGATTGTAAATTGTATATTAGCAACGTATTTGTATCAGATATGCTATTCAGCTAAAATAACAACTTTAACCATTTCTATTTGTTTTACAGGATAAACACGAAAATAATATGAGAGTACTGTATTACGACTGTTTTTCAGGGATAAGCGGTGACATGAATCTTGGGGCAATGATAGATATCGGGGTGGATATATCATATTTAAAAGAAGAGCTGGGAAAGCTTAATCTGGGCGGATGGGATCTGGTTGCGGAGAAGGATCAGCGACATGGCATAATAGGAACAAAAGTCACTGTCAGACAATTAGTTCATGAACATCCACACAGGCATCTTTCAGATATTGAAAAGATAATTTCCGGTTCATCGCTTTCTGATGATGTTAAAAAGCTGAGCATGGAAATTTTCATGAAAATAGCTACAGCAGAATCANCTGTTCATGGGATCCCTGTAGAAAAGGTTCATTTTCATGAAGTGGGTGCCATCGACTCAATAATAGATATTACAGGCGCAGCTATATGTTATAACTCCTTGCATGTTGATGCTGTGTATGTATCGGAAGTTGAGCTTGGCGGAGGATTTGTAAATTGTGACCATGGTAAACTGCCTGTCCCTGCACCGGCCACAATTGAGATAATCAAAGGTATACCTGTCCGGACTGGGGGTGTCGATTTTGAAGCAACTACACCTACCGGAGCAGCCATATTATCTGTACTTGCAACAGAATTCCGTTCGTTAAATCCTCTTAAAATTGAAAAAACAGCTTATGGCATAGGGCATAAGGATCATCCTGACGTGCCCAACCTCCTAAGGGTTTCCCTTGGTGAAACAATAACTGAAACAGTGGCTGGCCACAGGGCTCTTCTGATCGAATCGAATATCGACGACATGAATCCGGAGTTTTATGAATATATTTCAGACAAGCTTTTTAAGGCAGGTGCATCTGATGTTTATTGTTCCCAGGTCATTATGAAAAAAGGAAGGCCAGGGGTAGTCCTAAGTGTAATATGTGAGCCCGGATCTGAGGATCATATCCGGGAAATTATATTTACGGAATCTACGACACTTGGTATCAGAACGTACGATTTTAGAAAAGACACACTTGCCCGTGAATTCAGCAAGCTAAAGACCAGTTTTGGCGAAGTAACAGTTAAGCGTTCATTTCATAATGGGAAAGAGGTTTCAGCAAAGCCTGAATATGATGAATGTAAAAGGATTGCGCAGGAAAGGGATATTCCTCTCAAAGAAGTATATAACATTATTATATCATTGTTGACACAGAAAAACCAATAAAGGATGGAAAAGAAGAAGGAAAAACTTGATACGATATTAAAGGAGCTTAAATCTTTTGTCGTAGCCTTTTCCGGTGGCGTTGACAGCTCTTTTCTACTATACAGGGCTCATTCCCTGAGAAAGATTAATATGATTGGTGTTACCATTAGAACTCCCTATATCCCCAGGTTTGAAATAGAGGAATCTGTTGAATTTGCAAAAACTTACGGCATTAATCACAAGATCATTGACCTATCTTTTCCGGAATCAATAAGAAACAATCCGGTCGACAGATGCTACATCTGTAAAAAAACACTCTTTTCAGAACTGCTTTCATTTGCAGCAGAAAATGGTTACAGGTATATTATCGAAGGGACCAATGCCGATGATGTTAGTGATTACAGACCTGGACTTAAGGCAATTCGTGAGCTGAATGTCAGAAGCCCTCTTCTTGAAGCCGGACTTACGAAAAAAGAGATCAGGGGAATTCTCCGTGAGGAAGGACTGTCAATTTGGGACAAGCCTGCTATGGCCTGCCTCTTGACAAGAATTCCGTATAATACTGAGGTTGATGAAGGAATGCTTAAAATGGTTGAAAAGGCTGAAGATTTTCTTATGGAGAAAGGTTATCCTGGAGTAAGAGTCAGGCTTCATGGCGATCTGGCCAGGATAGAGTGTCTTCCGGGGTATTTTGATAAGATTGTACAAAGTCCCGATAAAGAACTTATAATTAATAACCTGAAGAAAATCGGATTCAGATATGTATCTTTGGACCTTGAGGGGTACAGATCAGGTAGTTCTAATCCGGAAATCAACCGTTATGACCAGAAACGAGATTAAAAGGCTGCTTACTGATATAAAAAACGGCAGTAAAAGTGTTGATGAAGCACTTGATGTGCTTCAGAATTTCCCCTATACCGAACTTGGTTACGCCAAGATCGATCACCACCGCGAAATGCGCACGGGTTATCCTGAGATTGTTTATTGTGCCGGGAAAACAGCCGGGCAGGTTGCCGGAATTTTCGAGGTAATGCTGGCCAGAGAGACCAATGTGATAGGGACAAGGGCTGATGAAAAAATCTTTGAAGCTGTAAAAGCAATTATTCCTGATGCTGTTTATTTCCCTGTTGCACGGATCATAAGCGTTCAAAGAAAGAAGACAGAATCTCCTTTAACAAAAATCGCTGTTATTACTGCAGGTACATCAGATATGCCTGTTGCAGAGGAAGCAGCAATTACTGCTGAACTTCTTGGAAATGAAGTACTTAGAATATATGATGCAGGTGTTGCCGGAATTCATCGTCTTGTCGATAAACTCCCTGACATTAAAAGTTGCCGTGTAATAATTGTAATTGCTGGTATGGAAGGTGCACTTGCCAGTGTAGTCGGCGGTCTGGTGGATAAACCTGTAATAGCTGTTCCTACCAGTGTTGGATACGGTGCAAATTTCGGAGGTATTTCCGCGTTGCTCGCAATGCTCACTAGCTGTTCATCCGGAGTTACCGTAGTAAATATTGACAATGGTTTTGGCGCAGGATTTTCAGCAAGTATGATAAATCAGATGAAGTGAATCCTTTATTATGCAGGGAGACCTTCTTCTTTCTACAGCTTACTTCCCTCCTGCTGAATATTTCAGCCTGATTAACCGTGCTACCACTGTATTTATCGAAAAGGAAGAAAACTACATCAAACAAACATACAGGAACAGATGTAAAATTCTTACGTCTAACGGAATTCTGATCCTTTCAGTACCTGTTATGAAAGGCAACAGTATAAAGGTGCGGACAAAAGACGTTACAATCGATTATTCCAAAAGATGGCAGCAGGTTCATCTGAGGGCAATAATATCCGCCTACAGCAGATCACCATATTTCCAATTTTATTTTGAATCTTTGGAAAAGATATTGCTCAGGAATCAGAAATATCTGCTCGATCTTAATGATGAATTGCTTAATGAGTGCCTTAATATTCTGAATATTAAGAAACCTATGATGCACACTTATACTTTTGAAGCCAGTTCAGGGATGGATGGGGATTTCCGTTACAGCATATCACCTAAAATAATATCTGCGTACGCTTATAAACCATATATCCAGGTATTTAACAATAATGAATTCGCAGAGGCGTTGAGTATTCTTGATCTTTTGTTCAACATGGGTCCTGAGTCGTCCTCCTACCTGTGATTATAAAAAGGGGCTGTTGTGGCAGCCCCTCAATCGGAAACGCTTCAAAGCATTAATAACCAAATTTAAAACCCATTGTAATTGTGTAGATATTCCTTGAAAAGTCGAGATTTGCCATTGCCGATTCTGAATATGTATTATAAAGGATATAATTCTGATTGTTGCTTAAATTTACATAGCCAAAGTCGATACTGAAGAATTGTTCCCTGAAACCTATGCCAGCAGATAAGGATCTGTAATCCATATTAGCATTTACCTCTCCAGTCTTAAAGGCAGAACCATAATAGCCGTACCCTCCTCTGAGATATAGGTTGTTGAACCTGAGTTCGGCACCTGCACGAAAATTGCTGGCTCCTTTAAGTGTACTTCTGATTTCAGAATTCTTCATACTGTAATCATAGTAATCTCCTGATTCTGAAAATTTAGCAGAACTATAGTCGACAAACTCATAGTCAAAACTGAACAAGGCAACTTTTTTGAGCTGGTATGCAGCACCCGCTAATACTCTGAAAGGAGTAGAAAGAGAATAACTGTAGACCATTGGATCGTTTTCATATTCGTAATGGCTGTTGTCGGTAAAATTCGAACTTATATTATCATAGTAATATTCATCTATCCAGTAAAATGTAGGTGCATGGAAGGCAAGTCCGATTCTTAAGTTTTCAGTTGGCTTATAGATGGTTCCGATCTTAAAAGATATCCCGGTACCATAATTTGTAAAATGTTCAGTGTAAGTAAAATTATCGAATCCTGAATCGAGGTAATAATCAGCACTTTCGTGATGTTCATAATGACCAATATATTTCACGGTATTGATCCCAAAAGTTGCCCCGAAGAATATTTTGTTAGAATAATTCCCGCCGATAGAAATAGCATGTTCTCCAGTCCAGCCTTCATTTGGAATTAAACGCCCTATTTCCTGTCCATAATCGGATGAAGGGTTATCACCGTAATTATTAAAAACGGTTCCGTAAGTATTGGCGCCAGTTAGGGTAACAGTATCAATGAGCCAAGCATCATAAGCTATCCCAGAGGCTCCGGTAAGATCTGTATAGTGAGTTCCATAGCTGGCATCAGCCCATGAATCAGTCATTGAGCTTGTGGTTCCGGTCCCCTGGATTCTTGTGGTTGAATGCAGGTTATTAGTCTTGTTAAATGAGTATCCAAAATTAAGTGATATCAACCCGGTCGTTTTATTGTTAGAGATCAAACTGGTTACAATACCTGCTTGTCCGAGGTTGAAATTATACAGATAATCTTCAGATACTCCGTGAAAGTTGGCTCTTGAATTAATATGAAAGAGCTGTGGCGATACGCTTATTTCAGATGACCGGAAGACCCCAAGTCCGGCTGGATTCTGACTTAAAGTTGACAAATCTCCACCCAGGGCTGTAAAGGCACTACCCATTGCCATGAATCTGGCGGTTCCCTGATAGAATACCTGGGAATACCTTAAAGCATCATCTACATTCTGAGCGAATACTCCTTGTAATGTGATGGATGCTGCTGCTATTATAATTGCTATTTTTTTCATTGAATCATGTTTTTGCCGATGAGACTAGCTGCACTCTGTTTTAGAATGGACTTAAATTCAACATTAGTATTTATTATTATTACTATCTTCTGCCGCCGGATGATGAGCCTCCTCCTCTTGAAGAGGAACTACCAGATGAACCTGATGAAAATCCACCACCACCTCCGCTGCTTCTCGATACAGATCCGCCACCGCTATATGATGATCCGCCGCTGTACGAAGATCTGCTGCCAGAACTACTACCTGACGAGGATGATCCACTGCTGGAGCTTCTTCTGGATGGCACTGAATAGCTTCCTGAACTGCTATAAGAAGAGCTGGATCTGCTTGGAGCAGATGAATATGAGGAACTGCTTCTTCCGCTTGTTGACGGGCCTTGGGTATTCCTCTGTATTGTATTGGTCCTGTTTATACCTGAACCGTTGCTAACTCTGCTATTATTAAAATTCTGGTTACTATTCTGGTTTGTATTTGGATTGGTGTTGCTATTTGAGTTTACCCTGGTATTGTTATAAGATGGCCTTGTGCTCGTTCGCGGAGTACTGTAGCTGGGAGTATAGGTCCGGTTCACTGAATTATATTCAGGCCGGGTTGTTGTTGTGCTCCTGCGTGTCTGGCTTCCGGCAGCACTTTCACCGCCAGATTTTACAGACTGCTGTGTAGTTGATTTCTGAGTACCGGTAGCAACCTGCTGGTTAGTTGTCCTCCTGGTAGTTGCAGAAGCCGATTGGGTTCCAACTGCAGATGGTCTTCCTGCAAATGCTGCAGTTCCACCGGTAGCAATATCTGTACCTCTCCTTGTTGAATATCCTGTAGGTGAGGTGCCACCATCACCTCTGACATTCGTTGAAAGAGTACTCGGCTTTTCTCTCCTTCCATAAGTCGGGTAGTCATCATAATCGTTACCATGGCCAGGATAGCCTCCTCCATAATATGGGGGATAATAGCCACCATAATATCCACCGTAGCCATAGTAAGGATAACCCCAGCCGAAACCTAAATAAAATCCTCCCCATCCGAAACCAAAACCTCCATAGAAACCACCATAGTAGCCGCCATAGTAGCCGCCATAGTAGTAGGGATCATAATAATATGGGTAATAATCATTGTAATATGGGTATCCGCCGTAATAGTAATATGGATCTCTCCAGTAAGGATAGAAATAATTACCGTAAAATCTGTTTAAATAACCTGAATATGAACCACCATAATAATTATTGTTCTCATAAAGATTTGGATCGCTGTATTCTACAGCATCTGAGTATTCTTTTGATACCAGTGTATCACTTGCATATATATTATCATAATAAGCTCCGGACTTCAGATTCCCTTCAGCAGGCGGCACGGTAGTCACTGGCTGTACTTTGGTTATAGGCTGATCTGAGCTCTGATAATAAAGATCATCATATTCAGTTCCTACGTAAAGCCCTGATGAACAGGACGCTAATGTAAGAAGTGCTATTCCGAATATATAAGATGATGCTTTCATTTTATTAATTTCTATTGGTTTATAAAGTAATAAACAAATTCTGTACCAAAAATGCTTTTCTACTAATCTTTCTGCTTTTCAGCAAATTTAATATTTTTTCCTAAAGCTGCAATTAATTTTTTGAACAGGCCTCAGATGAGGCCTGTACTATTTCCTCCTGCTATTATCAGCACTCCTGGAATCCTCCTTGTCCATATTATTGCTCCTGTTTAGTGACTGGCTGTAATTCCTCCTGTTTTCAGGCAGATTGTTCATCGCTGCAGTCCTCTCCGATGGCTGACTCATAATATTGTTGCTGACTGACTGATTATTCATAGTTGTAGTCCTGGCTGCAGTCAGTTGGGCATTCCTTCTGTTTTCAGGTTGACTGTTCATATCCTTTTCGTAACCGGGCCTCGTATTTATATCAGGTCTCACTTACATCAGGTCTTATGCTTGTTAAACCAGGCCTTTCTGCAACAGTTCTGCGGGTATCAGAAGATGGAATCCTCTGTCTGCTAGCTACATTTGCATTCTGCCTTGATGATCCAGAGTATGTATTGTCATTCCTGGCTGGATTTTTCGGTACCTGGTGATCATTATGACCATTCACAGTACTTGAATGGTAATCAGGTCTGTTGTCATTCCATCCTTTATGGGCGAAGTTGTTGTGGCCATTCCAATCCTTGTAGTTGTAAGCCCACATTGGGCCAAAATTAACTGGGAAAGCATAAGGAGCGTACCAGTAAGTGTAAAAGAATGAGTCGTACCCTCCACAGAAAGATTCATAATATGGGGTATATCCCCAGGAATTAAAGTTGTACCAGAACGGATGGTTCCAGCCGTAATCAAAGTAATAGGTATTACTGTAATATACCGGATAATAAAAGTTATACGAGGGGTTGAAACCAAAACCTCCATTACAGGTACTTAATCCCCATGAAAATGGTGTATAACCATACCAGTAAGTACTGGTGAAGACTGGTGAATAGTATTCGAATGCTACGTATGATCTGTGAAACCTGTTTATCCGTGATGAATAATAATAATCATTACCATCATAATAATTATTCGTGTTTACAGTGGCGCCACCATTGCTATGATATGGATTATCAGGGTACTGAGCTTTTACAGGCATGCCTGAAAGCAGCAGGACTGATAAGATAACTAAGTAATATTTTGCTTTCATGATGAACCTCCGTTTTTTTAATTCTCCAAGTTTTATCTATTTTTACGAACCAGTTTTCTGGTTAAATCATATAATTCAAATACTGTA
>WSSedA1B3DRAFT_1000020_pt1 | contig 43146 bp, 45 predicted proteins | sample WetSurSiteA1Bulk_FD_9468 | JGI IMG/M metagenome (IMG submission 9468)
CAGGTGGGATTGGTTTAAGTGAAAGGTTATATGATATCCATGCAGACTTGATGATAAAAGGGCGAGAATTAGTCGAGGCATGTGGATGTGAAGATGGATGTCCATCCTGTGTAGGTCCAGGAGGTGAGGGTGGAATGGGGGGTAAGAAGGAAACTCTGGCATTGCTAAAAGAATTGTCGAATTAGAAGATTAACAGGTTCGACAAAGAAAATGTATAACTCAGGTTTAAACGCGGAGAGTAATTTACTTAAAGAAAGAGTGATTTCGAAAAGATATTTGTGAAATTTGGATAGTTCGATAACTCAACATAATTCACACGCTTCGCGATTTCTTCAGCTAGATGCCTTTGTTTAAGAGATAAGAGCATTTGTCTGGCACCTGAACCTGCAGCATTTCCAACTTGTTGGAATCGATTCAAAGGAAGAATAGGGAACATTCCAATTTGGATCGCACTGGGGACGTTTATGTAGGAACCAAATGCTCCTGCAATAATAAATTCCTCTACCAAATCCGCTGAAATTCCAACACATTCCAATAAAACATCGATACCTGTTCGAATTGCGCCTTTTGCGAGCTGAATTTCGTTAATATCATGGCGGGTAATCACAATATCACGACCGTTACCACTCTCGTGATGATCAACAAGCACAAATTCAACTTTTCCATCATTCTTCCTTGTAGCTGGATGGTCGGGTATAAACGAACCACGATGATCTATCACGCTTAACTTAAGCAAACAGGCAATTGCATCTAAAATTCCAGATCCGCAGATCCCTATTGGAGGTAAATTGTCGATGGTTTGGATTCTTAACTCACCTCGGATGACTTGAACTCGTTCAATTGCTCCAGGAGCTGCTCGCATACCGGCAAGAATGTGGGCCCCCTCAAAGGCTGGTCCAGATGCACATGAGCAAGAAAGTAACTTATTTTTATAAGATAGAGTGATTTCGGTATTCGTTCCAATGTCTATTGCGATGGAAGTTTTTACAGCCGATGATATTCCTGTGGATAATTGCATGGCTACATGATCTGCCCCAACATAACCTGCGATGTTGGAAGGTAGGTATATTTTGGCACCACGAGCAATCTTTAATCCGAGATAATATGCTGCGATCTCTAAAGGCTCACTAACCGCTGGGACATATGGTGCAACGCCAAGCTGATGTACGGGTAAGCCGGCAAATAAATGATGCATTGCGGTATTGCCAACCACCACTGCTTCTACAATTTGATCTGTAGATATTGATTGATCTTTTCTCCCAGCAGCCATACAGAGTTCATCTATTACCTGGTTTAACGTATCAATCAATCTGGTTTGTAGTAGCTTGCGACCATTTGGATTATTGTCAGAATAACTGATCCGGCTGATAACATCTTCACCAAATACAGTTTGAGGATTCATAGTGCCTGATTTTGCAAGGATTTCACCTGACTGTAAATCACAAAGATATGCTGCCAATTTTGTAGTGCCAATATCCACTGCAAGGCCCAATAAATTAGAACCAGCAGGCAAGGCGGCAACTATTTCCTCCTTGCGCATAGCCATTGTTATATGCCAATTGTAGCTTCGTAAGAAAATTGACATCGAATCTAATACCGAACTAGGGAATGATATAGGGTGGGTTATACCCTTTTCGGTAAGGCTATCTTTAACACGGATCGTATCTGCTCTTAAATCACTGGTGGATGGTTCAGGAATATTCAATTCCAATGGAATTACTGGGGGATCAATGTCTATTATAGAAGACTGTCCTTCAATTTGAAGCCGTTGTGGGGCAGTAAGAGATTCTGGTGGAATTTCAATAACGAGATCACTTTGGGGATATGACTGGCAGGCTAGACGATAGCCTGAGTGAAGATCATCAACTGAAAAAAGTGATTTTTCTTCAAGCGTGGGCGCAGAGAGATTTCCGTCTATCAGACGGATCCTACAGCTGTCACAAATTCCGACTCCACCGCAAATAGATGCAATTGAAATACCTGCGTCTTGTGCGGAATTTAAAAGCGACAGACCTGGTTCCGTCGTAACACGCCGACCAACTGGCTGAAAGTTTATTGTAAATTTATGCTCATTTTGTTTTATGATATTTTTTCGCCTTACTATCATGTATGGTTATTGATAATTCTATTTGATAATGACTATTTATTGATTATTAATCAAATTTTGTAAGAGCGGATCACTATTTCAGAAATCAGCTAATTGAACGATATCATCATAATCCTGGTTTATGGAGTACGCCAATTATCATGATTAGATGAAGTGACCTGTTGACATTATTCACCTCTAAATTAACCGATTGCCATCTCCGGAAGAAGATTATTTAATGCCGAAAATAAATGGTCAACATCCGCGAATGTATTATATCCTTGGATGGATAGGCGGATGAAATGTCGATTTTCCCATTCAATCAATGGAATTTCTATTTTATATTCAGATAACAACCTATACTTAAAATCTTGTAGATTATTAACAAGAGGAATAGGAATCGTAGCCATTTGATGATAGAAACTAGAATCGATTGAATATAACGGAGATATCCCTGTTAAATTACAAATTCTATCTATGGTAATGCGTAATAGTTTGTGACAAGATAAACGTACCTCATCCCAGTGATACTCCTCCATAAAGGCAATAGCTGCCGGAACGGATAGAGCAGCAGCAGGATCTCTCGTTCCACTCCATTGCAGAAAATCTACGTAAGTTGACTCACGAGGAGGATTTGTCCTGGATTGATATCCCCAGCTAACAATCAAAGGCTCGATGATCTCTTGTACTTTCGGGTTTGCATAAATAAATCCTGCCCCTTTCGGGCTTAGCATCCATTTGTGACAATTTCCAATATAAAAATCCGCTTGGCTATTAGATAAATCCAATGGGATTTGTCCTGCCGCATGGGCGCCGTCAATTATCGTGAGTATATCCGCCTGCTTTGCCCGCTGGCAAATCATCTGGACTGGCATGGTTAATGAAGTAGGTGAGGTGATATGGCTTATAAAAATAGCTTTCGTTTTAGGCGTTACGCCAGCCCAAAGCTGATCTAGAATTTGTTCTTGGGAAACGAAAGGTGGGGTAATAGGTTGCCGCTTGTAAATTGATCCTGTTTTATTGCATAAATACTCCCAAGTAAAATTGCATGCCCCATATTCATGATTGGTTGTTAAAATCTCGTTGCCAGGATCCAACTTTAATGATCGAGCAATGATATTTACACCGTGCGTAGCATTTGGAATGTAAAGGATATCACTTACAGAGCAGTTAACATATTTTCCCAATTTTTCACGAGCCTGGTAAAGATGACCATCCAATTCGGTGCCTAGGAACTGTACAGGCTGAAGCTCCAATTGTCTTTGCCACGCCTGATAACTTTCAAATACCGGGCGTGGACAAGCGCCGAACGAGCCATGATTTAAGAAGACAATCTGGGGATCAAGTAGGAAAAGATCTTTAAGCATAAAGGCACTTGAATAAAATAAAAAAAACTGAATAATTTTATCATTAGATATCGGGATTTAGCTACGTGAGATATTAACGATGAAATATATCTTAATTAGTGTCATCGGAAGTTGTCGTCTTGGTTATAATTAAGGATTGAGTTTTGATGGTAAGGAGGTANTTAGNTGCGTATAGTCATAACAGGCGGAAGCGGTTTGATTGGACGTGAATTGTCATCAAAGCTGGTTCAAGACGTTCACGAGGTGTCAATTCTTAGTCGAAATCCTAAAAAAATCATTGGAATGGCTGTAGGAGTACGAATAGTTCAATGGGATGCTAGAACTGAAGATAGCTGGATAAATGAGATTGCAAATTCCGATGTGGTAATACACCTCGCGGGTGAGAACCTATCTGGTTCTGGTTTATTTCCTTCCCGGTGGACAAAGCAACGAAAAGAACGGTTGCTTCATAGCCGTGTGGATTCAGGAAAGGTGCTTACACAAGCGATAGAAAAAGTAAATCGGAAACCAAAACTATTCATTCAAGCCTCAGGTGTCGGAATTTATGGGACCGACCGTGAAAGTATATTTACGGAAGAATCTATGCTTGGTAACGACTTTTTAGCAAATTTATCAAAGGAATGGGAAACCTCAAGCGAGTCTGTCAAAACGCTTGGTATAAGACATATTGTTATTCGTTCAGGTGTTGTTTTAAGTTCAAAAGGGGGGGCGTTACGACCTTTGATATTTCCATATAAATTTTATATTGGTGGACCCATTGGAGATGGTAAGCAAGTGTATTCATGGATCCATATTGATGATGAAGTAGAAGCAATTAAATTTTTGATTGAGCATGATAGTCTCAATGGGATATTTAATCTATCTTCTCCATATCCGGTGACTAATTCTGACTTTGGAAAAACGATCAGTATGATTATGAAAAGGCCACATTTTTTTCCTATTCCAAGTTACATTATGCGCATTGCCTTTGGAGAGGTGGCAAACATGGTACTAGAAGGGCAAAGGGTTTTACCTGAAAAATTATTGGACAATGGATATATATTTAAATATCCAAAATTGGACGAAGCTTTGCGAAATTTATTATAAAAATAAGTAATCTTATAAAGAAATTTAATCAATCGTCTGAAAAAGTACCATTCTAAGCGAACATGAAGATATTGGCTGTTAGTGATATTGTTGTGGATTTTATTTATAATCCAAAAATTCGCCAATTATTTCCAGATCTAAATTTAGCGATAGGATGTGGTGATCTACCAGAATATTACCTCGAATTTATTGTCAGTGCACTGGATATCCCATTGTTTTTCGTGCACGGGAACCATTCAGAGGCAGAAATTCTCGAAAATAGTAATAGAAAGAACTTCCATGGATCAATTGATTTGCATTGCAAGGTAAAGAGGATAACTGGATATTCATTCGCGGGGGTAGAAGGGAGTATTCATTACAAAGATGGAAAATTTCAATACTCTCAATTTGATATGTGGTTGAACGTTTTCCGTCTTGTGCCATCTTTAATGTCAAATCGGATAACTTTTGGACGCCATTTAAATGTCTTTATATCGCATGCACCTCCATGGGGTATTCATGATCAACCTGATTATGCCCATCAAGGAGTAAAAGCATTCCGATGGTTACTCGATCGATTCCATCCTGATTACCATTTACATGGACATATTCATGTATACCACCCAGAAACGGCAACAGAAACTCAATACGGTAGAACAAAGGTGGTAAATGTATATGGATATCGAAAAATAGAATTGTGATTTAGCCAAATGACATGAAATCATCTGCTGATAATAATAGGTATATGCACAATTCGTAAAATATCATCTAAATCACTACCCAGTAAAATTTCCATTATCGGATTACGACTATATCCACCAGTAATTAACAAGTCTACTTTTAGTTGATCGACATAATCAAAAATTACTTCAGTGCTATTATTTTTACCGATTATGGTGTACTCAGCTTGGACATTCTGGTTTTCCAAATATCTTTGTGGTGTGACTTGAATTTCTGAGATATTTCCTTCATCACCAATCGATATAACGTATAAAGGCAATTCCCATTGACCCGCTATGTATGAAGCTATATATAACGCTTCCTGAGCTTTCAAACTACCATCAAAAACTAACAATGGGTGGTTAAGAGGTTGGCTTACCTGTGGAGTAAATAATAAAGGTCGAGGGCACCTCTGGATTAAATTTCTGATACCCGAGACAAGCCGTGAGACTGCTGACGATTCAGGGGGATAGGATAAATTTATAACGACGAGATCATTCCAACGAGCTAATTCGCAGATATTGGCTGTAATATCTCCAGTCCTCTGTTGAAAATCAAAATGGATACCAGCCTGTTCACATCGAAAAGTAAACTCCTCTTGTATACAGAGTGTACTGGTCAGCTCAGCTTCATTGGTCAAGACATATAAACCGTGAATATTAGCTTCTTCTTGACGTGCGATGATAATGGCCTCTTCCAATGCGAACCATCCATCTTCACGTCCATTGACCGGAACAAGAATCTCACAAAACAGATGAGAATCGCGCCTTGTTGATAAAACAGATTGACGCCATTCACCAGGGTTTGGTCCAGTTACCAAAGTATTCGGTACTATCCCTTTTAAAATCTTAGTTCCTATTCGGGATAATACTCGATCAGTTCGTTGACTATAATGATCCGCCAAATCATCCATTGCGCTGCCAACTGGAACCTGACTCTTAAGTTCCTCCTCTAACGCAGCTCGATGATCGGCTATCCAGAGATAAAGGTCAGCTTCAGTTCTATTAGGAAAATCGATCAATAAACCTTTTTCATTAATAATCGTGACAATTGGGAGGTAAATATTGTCGTACCAATCTGTAACTGAGTCAGAGTATGTTATTTCATGTTGCTGGTCAATCCCCATAAAATAGCGATGGACTGAAATATGCTCCTTGATGACTTCATATTGACCAGGTACAGTGACCGTCAGGTTAGCTTCCGGACGTAAATTATCGATGTTCGTATTTTCAAGAAATTCAACATACTCTGATTTGAGAATCAAATCCTCTGGACTTACATCTGGAGTTAAGGATACACGTGATTGTACTTTAGTGACATATGCTTGAATTTCGGTTGTACCTAGCTGTTTAGCTACAGATACACGATGATTTCCGTCGATTACAAAATATACTTCGCCAATTTGATAAACCTCTATAGGTGGTAAGCCGATCATTCCCTGATTGGCAATATCTATATTTGACCAGCGTTCCGCATTAATATTTTGACGAGGCAAGAAGTCACGGAGGAAGTCTTGATAACGGTTTACGCTACCAATAATTGCCGTTATGGGTATATCTTGTAGCACCTTTATTGGACTAACCTGGGCTTTTAATTGTTGACGAACCTCTTCAAAGGAAAATAATTCACTAGATTCGCCTTTAAAACGAGCAATAATTTCTCTAAGAGTAGCTTTTTGACGTGCTGATTTGAAATCTTGAATTGCCCGAGTGATGTAAGGTTTTTTGTTTTCAAACATTCGATATATTTCTAGCTTCGATCGACATACTGGTTATTGTTATAGCACCAACCTTATAATTACAATGAGCGATTAGTTTGTATTCACACAAAAGAAGAATATTTCTAAAATTTCCTGTGGATAGTTATTAAAAACCTCCCGCATATGAGTATTATTTTTCCAGAAATCGGTTTATTTGCTGTAATTATATATCATAGTTTTTTTGGAAATAATCTAATTAAAGTGTATATACATGTTGGAAAATTATCAAAAATAGATAATTTTGCATCCTATTCACTCTAGTTAGCATGATAATATTAGTTACCTTTATAAATGAGCATAAAATGACATCTATCTGGTGATTGGTTGTATACTTATTTACTGGAAATGAAGAATTAAGGAGGAAAAATGTCAAAAGCAAGAAGGTCTGATCTATTATTTGGTATCCTATTACTATTAATCGGGGGGTGGTTTTTAGCAGCACAATTCGATTTAGTTCCCGGCCTAAAAGATATCATATATGTCGAATATCAATGGCCATTAATCGTCATTGGTGTTGGGATTTTTTTATTCCTTCTAGGACTTTTGTTGCGAAATCCTGCTCTGAGTGTACCAGCTTGTATCGTCGGTGGAATTGGTGGATTACTTTATTGGACAAATTCAACCGGTAATTGGGGTGCTTGGACCTACCTATGGACCCTAATCCCAGGTTTTATTGGTGTAGGAATCGTATTGGCAACGTTATTGGGTGGTCATGATAAAACAGGATATAAAGAGGGGGCAAAGTTAATCTTACTAAGTGGAATTTTATTGCTCATATTTTTAGTGCTATTTTCGGGGCAAAACCAATTTATTAAGTATTGGCCAATATTACTTGTCCTTGCAGGTGCTTGGATTATAATTCAAACCATTTTTCGAAAAAAATAACCAGGAGGAGCAATGATGAAACTGCTTTCTTCGCGTATATTTTGGGGATTAGTTCTAATTATTGGAGGGATATTAATACTTTTGGATACTTTAGGTATATTCGAGGGAGGAGATCTATTTTGGACAGTTATTACAGCAATCGGAGCTTTGCTTTTCTTTTCCTTGTTTGTAATGAATCGTGATCATTGGTGGGCATTGATACCTGGGACTATTTTCTTGTCAATTTCTGCCACGATCGGGTTAAATTCATTTCTACCAGGGTTTAGCGAAAATAACCTGGGCAAAACAATTCTTCTTGGTGGAGTTGCTCTAAGTTTTTTACTGGTTTATTTTGCAGATCGATCAAATTGGTGGGCGATCATTCCAATGGGTATTATTTCCACCATTGCAATTGTGTCTATGTTGGATACGAATTCGACCAATCTTGTTAACATTGGAGGCATTTTCTTCTTTGGATTAGGAATAACATTCGCCTTAGTCGCGCTTCTACCATTATCAACCGGAAAGATGCGGTGGGCATGGATCCCAGCAGGGATTTTAGGAGGTATCGGCTTGATCCTATTGCTCGCTGTAGAGGAATATATCAATTATATATGGCCATCCGCACTGATTTTGGGAGGCATCATACTCATTGGAAGATCTTTAACAAGAAAATAAATCAAAAACATAAACAGAAAAAAATATACTAGCGGAACAAAGAAATGTAACCGCTAGTATATTAATTTAACTTATCGAAAAGATATTTCTAAATTTCCAGATTCATTATAACTAGAGTGTCCAAAGAAGGGTGAATTGCCAGGTTTCATCTCCAGGATTTTTGGAATAATTTTTGAGAGATCTGCCACCAATGGTATTTTGTCGAGTTGGGAGATTTTTATCCATTCAAATTCACCTTCCACAGATAAACCAAATGCGTCATCTGTGCTGTCACCTGTAAAAATAAAAAGACACACTCCTGGATTCGTCTTTGTGTCAACAGTTACTATTCCGCACAACCATAAACCTGGAACATTTTGTCCAGCCTCCTCGAACAGCTCGCGATGTGCAGCAGATAACACATCTTCATCTGATTCAATATGGCCACCAACACCATTATAAAGCCCCGCCCAGAGCCGTTTATTATTTGCTCCTTTTAGTAGTAAAACTTTATCCTCGTGAGTCAGGATAATTAATGAGCGCGGCACAAGCATATAACGATCGAGATTAACTCCCTGATCAGCGACAGGCATAGTTAGTCTGCAAGATCTGACACTTGTTCATCTGCGGCACTATCACCTAAATAGTATTTCAAGTCTGGTTCAACTTTGACAGGGATAATTATCTTCTCGACAAATTTCCGAGTTCCATCCATACCGAGATGGACGAATAGTTTTCTAAATTGCTCTTCCAATGCAAGGACGATCTCAGCTTTTTTATCTGCAGATAATTCCCATGATTCCTTTTTAAATGGCCCAATTGCATTCTTACGGGTTTTATAATAAAACTGTTCGTCTGTCATATCTGGTTTACGTTCAGAATTAAAGTTTTTGTCAAGGTATGCATAGATAGTTGATCGTAATTCATCCGGTAAGCGGTCGTATATCATATTTTGGAAATTGGTTGCCAGGTGAACTTCAACTGCTTCGGATTCAACAAACTTGCCGAAAGCACTTTCAGGTAATGTAGAAGCACCATGTTGTACTGTACCTCCCATCGCATAAGCAGCACGTGCAACTCGACTGAGTTTTAGCAAGATACCAAAATCCAAATTTACTTTGGCAATTGATCCATCCGGCAATACGACTCCTCCATGCGACGTTCCAGTTTGAATACTAATTTTGCTCAATCCAATAAAATTAGCATTTTTTGCGGTTAATTCTGCGTGATAACCATCCATATAGGCTCGTAATTCTTCCTCTGTAGAGTTATGCCCACCAACTTCACCAATCTCTCCACCAATGGATACATTGATGCCTATAGGTTGTAAAGATCTGATATACGTAGAAAATATCGCGGATAAACTGTAATTTAGTATTTGCTGTTCAGGAATCGTTGCCTTAGTAATATCCACTAAAGTTGAAGTGTCGATGTCAATGTTATAAAATCCAGCTGCGATTGCTTCCTTTGTTAGGTCTTTAACTGCTTGTAATTCAATATCATGTGATGCAAAGTATCGTTTTGCCGAGACCTGGAAGTGATCTCCTTGGATAAATACCGGTCCAACAAAGCCTTCAGCGATTGCAGCAGCCAGCACACTTGATGCATATTCAGCAGGACGCTGGTCGGTATAACCCATCTCAGAACGTGCAATTTCAAAAATAAATGCTCCAGCATTCATTTCGTTTGCAACTCTAAATACTGCCCGAGCTGAATCAAAGGTGAGCATTCGCAGATTCATCGCTGGAACAGTGAAAGAAAATGGAACTTCACCTCGCGCCCGTGCAAGATACAGGTCATTAATTGATGATGGGATCGCTCCGAATGCTAAAGCAGATTTTCGAATGATATATTGTGCAGCACCTTTCTGTGGACTTTTACCAAACGCTGATAACTCGGCTAAACTATGAATATTATCCTGTAATAGCTTTCGATCTTTGATCACTGGCTGGTCGCCTGAAAAGATCAGGCTTCCATTAAGTAGATTCAGTGTTTCTTGTAAAATGTGTGCATTCATGTAAAACCTCCGGGAAATTAAGCTCGCAATTTAAAATTATATCATCTATGGATAGCCTATTCCTCTCTCTATTATCCCTTGATATAATACATCTCGATGTAATTAGTAATTCTTGGAGGCACAATGCTGGAGAATATCCATTTTGGAACAGACGGTTGGCGGGGTAGGATTGCCGAAGATTATACTTTTACAAATATCCGTAGATGTACACAGGGATTTGCTCAATACCTCGTAAAAAAAGGGTTAAAAGATGAATGGGTAGTTGTTGGATATGATCAACGTTTTCATTCAGAGAATTTTGCTATATCTGTTGCGGAAGTATTGGCCGGAAATGGTCTAAGGGTATATTTAACTGATAAAGTAACACCTACTCCGGTTATATCCTATTCTGTAATTAATAAAAAAGCCGTTGGAGCAGTAAATATTACCGCTTCGCATAATCCTGCGACTGATAATGGATTTAAAGTACGCGATGAGCATGGTGGTGCAATTGATCCTAATGGTTTAACCGAAATCGAATCCTACATTCCAAATGACGAGGATCAAACTCAGCGAATAAATTTTAAGGATGCAATTCGTCAGGAACGGATTGTCATATTTGATCCAAATCCGCCTTATATCGCTCAAATTAGAAATCTGATTGACCTGAACAAAATTAAGAATGCTGGATTGCATGTTCTTATCGAGCCGATGTGGGGGAATGGAATTGGTTGGTTCCCTTATTTATTAAAGGATGGAATAACAAAAGTTGAAGAAATCCATAACGTGCGGAACCCGATTTTTCCAGAAATGAAACGTCCTGAGCCAATCCCACCGAATGTTGATGTTGGATTAATGGAGACCGTAAAACGTAAAGCTGATGTTTTGATCATCACTGATGGTGATGCTGATCGCCTTGGAGTAGGAGATGAACAAGGTAGATTTATCGATCAACTCAGGGTTTATGGTTTGTTGGGGTATTATTTTCTTGAAGTACGAAAAGAACGGGGACCAATCGTCAAAACGTTGTCTACTACCAATATGCTAACAAAACTTGGTAAGATTTACAACGTACCGGTTTACGAAACTGGGGTTGGATTTAAATATGTAGCCCCTAAAATGCTCGAAACCAATGCCATGTTGGGTGGTGAAGAATCGGGAGGTTATGCCTTCCGTGGTCATGTACCTGAGAGAGATGGAATATTAGCGGGATTGTATTTCCTTGATATGATGGTGTCTTTAAACCAAAAGCCCTCAGAATTAATTGAAACACTATTTAAAAAAGTTGGCGCTCATTATTACGACAGAATTGATACCCCTTTCAGTGGTGATCGAAAATCGGGTGAACAAAAAATTGTAAAAAGTAATCCTTCACATATAGGTGGTATTAGGGTGTTAAATCTGGACACAACGGATGGATACAAATTTAATTTAGAAGACGGTGGTTGGTTACTGATCAGATTTTCGGGAACAGAACCAATCGTGCGTGTGTATTGCGAAACGACCCACAAAGAAAAAGTTACTGCAATCTTGGATGATGGATTACGGGTGGCGGGATTGAAATAGTGGTATTGGAACGAACATCGGAACTTGTAGATACACATTGCCACCTCAACTTTGATGATTTTAATAATGATCGTACTCTAGTAGTTGAACGTGCAAGAGAGAATGGGATAACCAGGATACTTATTCCTGGGATTGATATCGAAACGAGTAAAACTTCTCTTCAATATGCCCGGGAATTCCATGATGTATATGCTGCTGTGGGATTGCATCCCAACCAGGGATTGAGTTGGACTAATAACACAATTTCAGATCTTCGAGAGCTTGCATGCATGGAGAAAGTGGTTGCAATTGGTGAAATTGGCCTAGATTATTATCGAGATAGAACTTCAAGCTCACTCCAACTCGCAATATTTGAAGAACAATTACAATTATCTGCAGAATTAGTCCTACCTGTGATTATTCATAATCGTGATGCATCCGATGACATTTTGAAAATTATCAAAAAGTGGCATGAAGAATTAACTAAAACAGGCAATCAATTGGCTGCGTTTCCTGGTGTTTTGCATTCTTTTTCTAGCGATGAATATTTTGCCAGTGAAATGATTTCACTAAATTTTAAGATTGGCATTTCTGGACCAGTGACATTCAAAAAATCTCAAACACTTCAATCTATCGTCAAATCTCAACCGATAACGAACATGTTGTTAGAAACCGACGCGCCATATCTTACGCCACATCCATATCGAGGCAAGCGGAATGAGCCGGCTAATGTTAGAATAGTGGCAGAAAAAATTTCTAATATTAAGGAAGAGTCTTTTGAACAAGTTGCGAAAATTACAACAGCAGAGGCAGATAAGCTATTTAGATGGAGAGAACTTCAGTGATTGATGCTTCATTTACCTCTCCGATAGACGATCAAATCAAACTTGTCGAAGAACGTATGCTTAGCCAAGCCGATGGACACCACACGGCTGTGGTAGCAGCATTACACCATTTGCTAAGTTCAGGTGGAAAGCGAATTCGTGTCGTTGTGACATTATTGACGGGAAAAATGCTGGGTGCAGATACAGATAAATTAGTCACCCTCGCAGCTGCTATTGAATCACTTCACACTGCCACTTTGGTGCACGACGATTTAATCGATGGCGCATTAATCAGGCGGGGTATTCCTACATTAAATGCTCAGTGGTCCCCGGCAGCAACAGTTTTAACTGGTGATTTCATATTTTCCAAGGCAGCAAAACTTGCAGCTGATACTGGTTCTGTAGATGTGATGAGGATTTTTGCAGAAACACTAGCGAGCATTGTGAACGGTGAAATTACCCAATTATTTAGCAGCAGATGGGTGGCAAATCGAGAAGATTACTACCGAAGGATCTATGCTAAAACTGCGTCATTATTTGAAACCTCGGCAAGAACTGCTGCTATCTTAAGTAACGCCAGCGATGACATCGTCACAGCTACAAAGCATTACGGATACAATATCGGCATGGCTTTTCAGATTATTGACGATATTTTGGATTTCACAAGTGAACAAACCACTATGGGCAAACCTGTCGCTAGTGATCTTCGCCAGGGCTTGATCACCCTTCCAGTTTTATATTATCTAGAAAACCATAACGATGATGTAGATATGAAGAATATACTTGAAAGCAATTTTTGTGATGAAGATTGCTTAGGCCGATTACTGACTTCGATCAGGGAAAGCGGCGCGATTGAGATGTCTCATTTGGAAGCACGTCAATATGTTCAAAAGGGTTTGGATGTATTAGTAAATCTTCCAAAATCCCCAGAGAGAAAAGCACTTGAGGAATTAGCTGTATATATAATAGATCGTGAAATTTAGTTGACAAAATTAAAAGAGCGTAGTACTATTCTGCCGCTCTTAAATCGGCGAGGTAGCTCAGTTGGAAGAGCAGGGGACTCATAAGCCCTTGGTCGTGGGTTCAAATCCCACTCTCGCCACAAAGAATAAAACCTTGCTCTTGTAGTTAATCACCAGGATTTGTATAGACAATCAGTAATTAGTCTGTGTTCATTTACCGCTCATCCCGGTGTTTATGATTACCCTGGTGGTGTATTATGATTATCTGGTCTATTTATAGTGTTTCAAGCGCATTGCATTATTGAAAGAATTCTTTTTTCCGCAAGAGAAAATCCTAGCAAGAAAAAATAGGTATCAGAATATCTAGTTCACAAAACAGATACTCTGGTTATTAAATCCATACGCTCAACCAAACTTATCTTGCTGAATATTGCAAATTAAAATACAATGGACCCGGTAGCACCGGGTCCATGTTTTGGAAATTGCGTTTTCTACGAAGATGTTCCAGCAAGAGCTGAAGAAATCCGGCTGAAAACAGTCGAGATTTGGGTGCCGAGTAGGGTAAGAATAACAATGACAACAATCGCAATCAACACTATAATCAACGCATATTCGACCATACCCTGACCCTTTTCCTTTGGTGAGAACAACATGGCTTTTACCTCCTTTCCATTGAAGATCCCCTGATCGATCTCAATTATGATTATATCTCATAAAAAGCACGAATTCAATAGTTAATCTTTAAAACTCCCTCACAGTCATGTAAGTTTTACTAATCCCCCAAATATTTCTTAATGCACCATTCCGAGTTTCTCTATGAATCCTCGGTCCATTGTTTGGAAGTTTAAATCACGGATATGTACCGGGTACAAATGCTGATGAAATCTTGCTGAATACATTGGAAATCTGGGTACCAAGGAGGGTAAGTAGAACAATGACAACAATTGCGATTAATACAATAATAAATGCATATTCTACCATGCCCTGGCCCGTTTCCTTAGGTGAGTACAACATGGTTATCACCTCCTATCCATTGAAAATCGGTAAGTGTTCCCTGACGTTATATATATTGTATATAAAAGTAAGAATGAATACAAGACCTATTAATATTTCCTGAGATTATAGACCAACCGGTCACACCCAACATTTACCTTTGGCCTACTTTTCCCCTTTATGTAACCAGCTCTCATATGCGCAGGGTTTAGGAGTTGAAAATCTGTTCATATATTGATAGAATCTTACCTGAAGAATATTATTGTGTGTTTATTAGTTTGCAGAAATACATAAACGCTGAAGGCACAGAATCACGATAGCATTCAATTAGGCTGTACGCTAGCAATGTAGGAGTAACATCAGGTTCACAATAATTTACTCGAAAAAACTTACCGAGCTAATCCCAAGGAGGAATGATGAGCACCACAAGCCTGTTAGACGCAATACGTGTTGTTAAGGAGAATGAAAGGGTAGCCACCACAAGCTACGCTGAGGCAGCTAGAAAAATTAGCAACCCAATGGGTCAGCAGTTATTCACCCAATTGAGTAAATTTGAGGCATATCACTTAAAGAAATTAATTGCACTCGAGAAATCACTGATAGAAAAAGGTGATTTCATCACTTATGAAGGGAAAGCGTTTCCATTACCACCTAAATTCGAGATCAAGGCTGCCCAGGAACCGGACAAAAAAAGCGTAATGATGATTATTACTGAGGCAATGGTGCTCGAAAAACAGGCCGAAAAAGCATATGAAGACCTGGCAGCCCAGGTTTCTATTCCAGAGGGACGCCAAATGTTCCTCAGGCTTTCTGCGGAAGAACATAATCACTATCGTATACTCTTGGAGGCATACTGGAGTTTGAATGACAAGGGCACTTGGAAGTGGCGGCGTTTATGAAGTGTATAGACTGAAATTCAACAATCCATGCAGCCAATGTTACTGCTTAGCATTATATAAAGCGGTCAACGAAACGGCATCGAGACCAGGACATATAATGGATAATCCATTAGTTTTCATTTGCACATATTTCAGGCTTTCTTATTGAGCTAGACACCTATGATTCATGAATGCCGATTAGTATCTTGCGGAGAATCCGTAATTGTCCTATGGTTTTAAGTGGTGTGATCCAGAGCTTTATTTTCCTAATTCCTTAGTCCTATTAAATATTTTGGTAAAAAGACGAGTAAAATCTAGAGCGTAGTACTATTCTACAGATATGAAATTGACAAGGTAGATCAGATGATAGACCTATGGACTCATAGGCCTTTGTTCGAAGATTCAAATCCCACTCTCGCTACAAAAAAATAAACCTGTGTGCCATCATATACTATTATCTAACCAGATCTCAAGGTTAGATTTTTTCTTTTACTAGTGGATATCTAGCAAACAATGAAATTGTTTAACTATTTTTGTTTTACCGCGCTAAAAGAATCCCCACTCTGTTCTGGCATTTTCATCCATCATGGACGGGTCCCAGGGTTCATAACCAAGCGTGATCGTCGTTGGTAGTTTAAGTCCAATTTCTGCTTTTTCTCGTGTCGTTTCCAGTAGGGCGGGCCCGTATGGACAAAAAGGTGTGGTCATGATCATCTGTATTTGAACTTCGGTATCCATAACAACTACGTCTCGAACCAAACCGAGCTCTAGAATATTCAATCCAATTTCGGGATCCATTACTTTCTGTAGCTCAGAAATCAATGCTTCGACAAGCTCTGGATGTGTCGTTTCTATATCCCAAACAGGTTTATTATGAAGGTTATCCATAAAGTTTAGCTTTTTAATACTGATGAGGTATCGGAGATCAAATATGTACAATTACTGTCTCCGTTTAAAATGCACTTAACTTTTTCTGCGTTCATCGAGAGCACTGTCGAGATGAGAATTTGATCCACTGCACATACTTCAGGATGGTTTTGTCCAATATAGTAATATGGGCAGCTTGCTTCGTAGATCTGATATCCATCATCGAGTTGCTTCCATTCTATGCTGAATCCTTCTCGCCGAAGAAGCTCTTTCACCAAATTTAATCGTTCTTCCATGCTTAGATTTTTAGTTTCAGTACCTTCAGACAAATCCTTTGCCAGGTCAACCGCCATTTGTGTAAACAATGTATTAATCATGGCTTCGGGCATGGTTTCCTTAAGATGCTCAAGTAAGCGAATTGTAAGACGAACATATCTGGTGGGAAATTGCTCTACACCCGTTTGTGTGAGGAAAAATACCTGGCGGGGTCTGCCAACTCCATGCCTCTCATCTTCGCATCCAATTAAACCATCGGCTTCAAGACTGGCAATATGATGGCGAATAGAAATAGGACTTATTCCAACCTTCTCTGCTAATTCATTTATTGTGCAGCGAGGTTGGGTAAGCAAGGTACGTAAAACTAGATCTCTTGTGCCAGCCATAAGATTATAATAAAAGAGTATATCAACAAACCTTTCTTCTGTCAATATTTATGATAATTATCATAAATATTGACATTATCCATTACGCATGCTATAATATTCAAGTCAAGTGGAATCCTTGATCGATCATTCATCAATGATTGTTCGTTTATATCGTCCTCAAGGAGTAGTTCATGTCTGAAATGATTGTACGGGACTTGCATGTAAATATTGCAGGTCGAGAAATCCTTAAGGGAGTAGACCTTACGGTTAAACAAGGTGAAGTGCATGCATTAATGGGCCCAAATGGTACTGGAAAATCAACCCTGGCATATACCTTAATGGGTCATCCTGGATATGAAGTGACCAAAGGGGAGGTTATATTTAAAGGTGTAAATATTCTTGATCTTAAGCCTGATGAGCGGTCAAGGTTAGGCATATTTTTGGCTTTTCAATATCCAGTAGCGATTTCAGGGGTTTCTGTAGCAAATTTTTTACGAACTGCCATAAATTCCCGAAGAAAAGTTGAAAACTCCACTGATAAAGGTATCTCTGTACCTGAATTCAGAAAAATGCTAAAAGAACGTATGGATTTACTACAGATGGATTATGCCTTTGCTGGCCGGTATTTAAACGAAGGTTTTTCTGGGGGAGAGAAAAAACGGGCTGAAATATTGCAGATGGCGGTATTAAGACCTGAAATAACCATCCTGGATGAAACCGACTCTGGTCTGGATATTGACGCATTGAGGATCGTATCAGAGGGCGTGAATACTTTACGTGGTCCTGACATGGGTATATTAGTGATCACCCATTATCAGCGTATCCTCAATTACATCAAGCCAGAGTTTGTTCACATTATGTTGGATGGACGGATCGTCGAATCTGGTAATTCAGAATTAGCAATGCATTTAGAGGAACATGGTTACGAATGGGTACGTGAAAAGTATGAAGCTGTTCCAGCATGAATTAAGTGATTCTAGAGGATGTTATGAGCTCGAATTCAAACACATGGGATAATATCGGTGAATATAAATATGGTTTCAGAGATCCTGAAACCTATGTTTTTAAATCAACGAAAGGTTTATCCAGGGAGGTTGTAAAGCAAATTTCTGGTATTAAAAGTGAGCCTCAATGGATGTTGGATTTTCGTTTAAAATCATTAGATCATTATGAAAAACGACCAATCCCGACTTGGGGTGGTGATTTATCCGGACTTGATCTTGATAACATTTTTTATTATGTGAAACCTTCCCAACAGGAAACAAAAAACTGGGATGAAGTTCCGGCTACAATAAAAAATACTTTCAATCGTTTAGGAATCCCTGAAGCCGAACAGAAATTCCTTGCAGGCGTTGGTGCTCAATATGAAAGTGAAATGGTTTATCATAACATCCAAGAACATTTGGAAAAACAAGGAGTTATCTTCTTAAGTATTGAGGATGGGTTGCGAAAGCATCCTGATTTGTTTAAACAATATTTTGGAAAAGTAATTCCTATAGAAGATAATAAATTTGCAGCTTTAAATAGTGCAGTTTGGTCAGGTGGTTCATTTGTATACGTCCCTAAAGGTGTAAAGGTCGACCTTCCATTACAGGCATACTTCAGATTGAATGTAGCTAATATTGGTCAATTTGAACGGTCCCTGATAATCGCTGATGAAGGTGCACAGGTACATTATGTGGAAGGATGTACAGCTCCAACATATACGACCGACTCATTACACAGCGGGGTCATAGAAATAATTGTTAACAAGGGTGCCAGGGTGAGGTATACAACGATACAAAACTGGTCGACCAATGTTTACAACCTGGTGACACAACGTGCTCTCGTGCATGAAGCTGGCACGATGGAATGGGTCGATTCTAATCTAGGATCTAAATTAACCATGAAATACCCATCATGTTATTTGCTTGAACCTGGTGCTCGTGGGGAAATACTTTCCATGGCTTTTGCCGGACCAGGGCAACATCAGGATGCCGGTGGAAAGGCCATTCATTTTGCGCCAAACACGTCAAGCAAAATTACCTCAAAGTCAATCAGCAAGGGAGGCGGACGAACATCCTTTAGAGGATTATTAAAGGTATACAAAGGATCAGTAAATAGTCGATCAAATACGGTTTGTGATGCCCTTTTGTTGGATCCTCAATCACGTTCCGATACATATCCTTCCATAGAAATTGATGAAGAAGATGTATCCATTGGTCATGAAGCGTCGGTGTCAAAGGTAGGGGAAGAGCAGTTATTCTACTTGATGAGTAGAGGACTATCAGAAGAAGAAGCAATCACAATGGTCGTTTCTGGATTTATTGAACCGTTGGTTAAGGAATTACCGATGGAATATGCGATTGAGATGAATAGATTGATTCAACTGCAAATGACAGGATCTGTAGGATAAACATGAGTACACATCGGGTCATTAGTAGATCAAAACAGATTAATAAAACTGACGCAATTGATTTTCCATTCACTCGCGGGATGATTCCTGCATTATCGGCCAATTGGAAGGGCCCAGCATTTCTTAGGGATTATCGGGAGAGAGCCTGGGAAGCGTATACTACTTTGCCNATGCCATCTGTGAAAGATGAAGCCTGGAGAAGGACCGATATCCATAGCCTTGATGTCGCNAATTTCTCGTTACCAGATGGTAATTCTATGGAACGATTGCGAACTACGCCNAATTGGTTGTTAAAACCCTTAGCTAAAAAGATGCAAGGTGGTCAGGTGATCATCCGGCCAAACATGACCGAAGTTAAACTGGACGATGAACTCATTCGTCAAGGGATTATTTTTACGGATTTACGTACAGCAGAAACAGAATATGCAGATGAACTGGCTTTGATTATTGGTCAAATTGTAAAACCTGGTGAAGGAAAATTTGCTGCGTTGACTGCTGCAATGGAGATGTACGGGATTTTTATTTATGTACCAGAAGGTGTCCATGTTGAAATTCCGCTCCATTCTGTTATTTGGGGACCCGGGAGCGGCTTAGCTTACTTTTCACATATTATGGTATGGTTGGAACCGGGTTCATCTTTAACATATGTTCATGAGGCTGCATCTCGCGATGGAGAAAAAAAACAATCCATGCATTCAGGATTGGTAGAAATCCATATCAGTGATAATGCCCGATTGCAGTTTGTGGAACTTCAATCCTGGGGTGATAATGTATGGAATTTTAGTCACGAGAGAGTGCATGTTGGAAAAAATGCCAACCTGGAGTGGACATTTGGAGCATTGGGTAGTAGTTTAACAAAAAACTTTTCAGAGATTGATCTAATAGGTGAAGGTGCAGTTGGAAAGATGTCGGGTTTTTATTTCACGGATGGAAAACAGCATCTAGATCATGATACACAACAAAACCATCTTGCACCTCAGACAACCAGTGACCTGTTGTTCAAAGGAGCGCTAAAGGATAACAGCAGATCCGTTTGGCAGGGTATGATTTATGTAGCCCCGGGTGCTCAAAAAACCGATGGCTACCAAGCGAACCGAAATCTTGTCTTAAGCCCCAAGGCACGAGCAGATTCTATTCCCGGATTGGAAATCTTAGCAGATGATGTGCGGTGCACGCATGGCGCAACAGTTGGAAAAATTGATCAAGATTCTGTGTTTTATCTATTGAGCCGCGGTATTCCATATACAGAGGCGGAGCACTTAATCGTGGAGGGATTCTTTGATCCTATTATGCAGCGTATTCCTTTCGAGGGGGTCAGAAAGCGATTTCAGCAAGCGATTTTGAAGAAGATGAAATAGGAATTATCTAAGGAGGAAACTTTGACAGAAATGTATTTTACTCATGCACCTGACCTAAATGAACAATATCATGTAGGGGATAGGGTGGAAGTGTATTGCGACCATGATAAAAATAAAGAGCGGGTTCGAGATTGGCTTGAGGGAATTGTCGTACAAGTGGACCCGAAAATGATTGCTGTTCAGTTTAAGGATAGCGTATATCTTACAGATGGTTGGATGGTGCCTGATCATGTGCTATGGTGTCCCAAAAACTCAAACCAAATCCGTCCATCGCGGCGGAGAGTTCGCTCTTACCAGAAGGTAAAATAATCCAGATGATAAATCAGCGGAGGAATACTATTTTGGACGTTGAAGAGATTAGAAAAGACTTCCCGATATTTAAAAGAGAAGTCCGTCCTGGCATTCCGTTAGTTTACTTGGACTCGACTGCCACGTCGCAAAAACCAACTTCGGTCATTGAGGCTATGAATGACTATTACCAGTATCATAACGCCAATGTTCATCGCGGAATTCATACTCTCGCAGAGGAAGCAACCCAAGCATATGAGGCCTCAAGACAGCGAGTAACAGATTTTATAAATGCACGATCTCCGAGAGAAGTAATATTTACCAGGAACACCACAGAATCTATCAACATGGTTGCACTCACGTGGGGTAGAACTTTTTTGAATGAAGATGATTTGGTGATCCTTACGGAGATGGAGCATCATTCCAATTTAGTCCCATGGCAAATTCTTGCTGCTGAAAAAGGCATAAGGCTTGAGTTTATTCCTATAACACAGGCTGGTTTGTTGGATCTGGAAGAATATCGAAAATTACTAGAACAAATGCCTCGGCTTGTTTCATTTACCCACATGTCCAATGTACTTGGCACGATAAACCCAGCAAAAGAGATCGTCCAATTGGCGCATCAGGCAGGAGCGATTACGCTCATTGATGGAGCTCAATCTGTACCGCATTTTCCCGTAGACGTGGAAGATTTGGATACCGATTTCCTTGCTTTTTCGGCTCACAAAATATGTGGACCAACAGGCATCGGAATTCTTTACGGAAAGCTGAATATTTTAGCTGAAATGCCACCATTTTTAGGGGGCGGTGAAATGATTAAGCGTGTTTTCCTCCGCTCATTTATTCCAAATGAGTTACCCCATAAATTTGAAGCGGGTACACCAGCAATTGCTGAGTCGGTAGGACTACATGCTGCATTAGATTATGTTCATCATGTAGGCATGGAGAAAATTGAAGCACACGAAAAGGAAATTATTTCTTATGCTTTGGAACGTTTAGATGAAATTACTTGGATCCATGTTCTCGGACCACAAGCGAAATATAAAGGTGGAGTAGCAGCTTTTACATTTGAAGGTGTCCATCCACATGACGTAGCGCAAGTGCTGGATCAAACTGGGATAGCAGTAAGAGCTGGACACCACTGTGCAATGCCCCTACATGAAAAGTTCAATATTCCTGCAACAACTCGGGCTAGTTTTTACCTGTATAATACTTTGGATGAGGTTGACAAACTGATTGATGGTCTTTATAAAGTTAAGAAATTCTTCGGGTGAACATGGATGATCTCTATCGTGAATTAATTATCGATCGGTATAAAAATCCACATTTTCGTGGAGCACTTGAGCCAAATGATATCTCTTTTGAAGATGATAATCCATTGTGTGGGGATCATATTAGGATCGATTTACGAGTTGATGAAAATGGTGTTGTGAGTGAAGTTGCATTTGATGGTCATGGATGTGCAATTTCACAAGCTTCAGCTGACTTATTGGCTGAAAGTGTTTTGGGTAAATCTTTGGACTATATTAAGCAGGTAAGTAAGCAAGATGTATTAGATATGCTTGGAATCGAACTTGGACCTGTTCGTTTGAAATGCGCATTACTCTCTCTAAAGGTGCTCAAAGCTGGGGTGTATGGATTGGGCGAGGCAAGTGACGATCTCGTGGAAAATTAAAATGAATAATTACCGAGATATCGACCAACAAGACTTAGAATATATAGTTGTTGGTTCAATCGGAGAATTGTTTGATGGGCAGCGATTGTTTGTAGAAGTCGATGATCTGCGTATAGTAATAATGAATATCAGTGGAAAATATTACGCAATAGCTGATGTTTGTTCACATGATGATGGACCAGTGGGTGAAGGAAATATTGAAGGTTATGAGATTATTTGCCCTCGGCATGGTGCGAGATTCGATGTGCGGACAGGTAAGGCACTAGCCTTACCAGCATTCATCGATATTCCATCNTATCCGGTGCGTTTAGTGAGTGGAAATATTGAAATTGGAATTCCGATTGATCGATAAATCAGCCTGGCTTTATACCAATCGCATAAAAAGTAGGCACAAACAATATCCTTTGAAGATTTTTCCGTGCAGATAGATCGAGTGTCTCTAACGTAGCTGCTGATTCCAGAAATTCTATATTCTGATATAAATCAGATTTAATGACCTCCCATTCAAGCTCAGCTTCCTTTTTAGAATATTTTCCACCCCATTGCCCTCCCAAGACACCAACCTCAATATCCAATAAACCTGCATTAGAAAAAAGCGATCGAATCTCCCGTCCGATATACGGATTTGCACCCTGTAGCTTGAGAGCTTCGATTTGCCAGCTGCCAAGCTTTGCCAGTTCAGATGGATAATCAATCCTTCCACCATAATCTGGTTCAGCAAGTACCAGTAGATACCCTCCTGGTCGGAGGACTCTAACCATTTCGATTAATACCTGACGTGGATTCGTTACCCAAAGCAGTAAAAAATGGCATTGTGAAACATCGAAGGACTCTGCACGAAATGGAAGATTAAATCCATTACCGATTGAAAGTAATGATTTCGGTGATATTGAATGGGCAAATCGAATTATTGCAGGATCAATATCCACACCAAACGTTGTACATATCGAAATTTGACTAAGCTCACCTAATAGAACACCAGTGCCACATCCAACATCTAAAATTAGTTTGGCTTGATGGAATCCTATGCGTTTATATACATAATCTCTTAAGGATTTAGTCCAACGAGCTTGCTGATGATAGCGTTCATGCCATTTTTGAATCGAAAGGTTCATCGCAACATTCCATTGATGAAAAAGATGTGAATATTAATACCAGCTATTATAATAAGAACGTTAAATAAGTATGGCTGAATCTCAATATAGATTTTATGAATGCGAAAATCACGCTTGTGGATTACGTTTCCCAGGGTATGAAGGATATCCGAGATGGAATCTTTGCCCCATATGCCGCTCAAAAATTCGAGTAGTTGAAGTCCTACCAAGCATAGAAGAAAAGACCAATCGGATTACAAAGCAAAAAACATGGAAGATTGATGCATTACTCGATAATATTCGTAGTGCATGGAATGTGGGTTCGATCTTTCGGATTTCAGATGGAACTGGTATTCGTAAGCTTCATTTGTGCGGGATCACCCCTACACCTGAAAATCTAAAGGTCGGCAAGACTGCTTTAGGCGCGGAAGCCAACATACCATGGGAGCAATCGAATAACGGCCTGAAAACAACTTCCTTTCTAAAATCTCTGGGATATAAAATATGGGTAATTGAAAACCTACCAGATGCTGTTCCACTTTTTAAGATAGAAGTAAATGAACAACAATCTCCTATATTATTGGTTGTTGGAAATGAAGTGTGTGGCGTAGATCCAGGAATCATAAAAATTAACGATAGAATAGTATCGATTCCGATGGTCGGGAAGAAAAATTCATATAACGTAGCTATAGCATTTGGGATAGCCGCGAGTTTTTTCCTCTATCGCCAAAGTTTTTCCCAGGGATCGGACAATATATTGCCAAGAATCTGAGTAACTCCCTGAGCAGGAAGAACATCCCCATCCGGTTCTATGTATAACCAGGCATGTCCAGCACCAGGCGGTTGATTATCCACCCTGGTTTCAAGAGCTATCGGGTTGAATTCTGAATACGGAACTGGTAGGTCCCAAACAAGGGTAAGGCCTGACGCCGCAGCCTTGTTGCGGGATTGGATCAATAAGTTTTGATCTTCCTGATCTGAAGATGTCAGGGATACTGACTTTACCCCCATATTCACTAGCCGCTCGAAAATCTGAGTAGTATTCAGTATATTCTGTGAGCTGATTGTGAGATGAACTACCACGAATAGATCGGCAGTGATGACATTTCCTAAAGCCTTCCATGAGTTATCATCGTTTGGTTTTAATAAAAACAACAAGTGATCCAATCCGGTTTGTAGCAAGGTATTGAGATAAGAATTATCAACAAGTTTCAGGCCATCACTTAGCAATCCCACCACCTGGCCGTTAGCCTCTGTGTGAGAGATCAAATCAGGTAAATCCCCACGTAGGGTAGGTTCGCCTCCGGTCAGAATGATATGTGGAATACCAAAATTCCATGCTTTGTCAAATATTCCAAACCACTCATCGGTTGACAATTCGCGCGCTACGCGTTTATTTGGTGCCAGTAAATCATCAACGTTATTCGACAATCGGTAGGTTAGAGCGCAATCAAGTCGAAAAGGAGCAGAAATTTCTTGAGTGTAAGGAGAAACCCGTTCAAAGCCGAGAAATGTTTCAGGATCAAGATCAGGTGCGGTGATTAGAGATTCGATACGTTCTTTAAGGATTTGAAAATCTTGTGATACTTGTTGCTGTTTTACCCTGTAGCGACGGGTTATCTCTTTCACCATTTGATCTTCTGGAGTCTGGAGTACCAGATGGTATGCATATTCTGCTGCAGTGTGATTTAAATGAAGAATAGTAGACGCGTTCACGATTAATATGCCATTCCCATCTGGATCAAGGCGTAAGTGTAAACGATATTGCGAAGGTGCATCGGGAGGTGCCTGGTAATGATAGATACCAGGAGATAATGGCTTAACCGGATTCAAAAAATTTACTATAGATGTAGGCATATAAATCTCCTCTACGTCTGTTTATCAATTATTTCCGCTGATATTCATAACCAATGGGCAACCGCCTCCACATTCAGACACCAAAGCACAAGCGTTGCACTTCTGTGGAATATTCTTGCGTTCCCGGAGATTTGCGGATAATTTATGGTTCCAAATATTGGACCATGATGTTGTTAATATATTCCCAAGCGATTGATAATATGATTGGCAGGGAATGACATCTCCATTTGGTTCAATACACATGTTATACATGGCTGCAGTGCAACCTTTTACACCTAATTCGAGTTGCATAGGATCAAAATTACAATATTGTGTAGGGGTGTACCAGATCAATCTTTGATTATGTTTTGATGTAATTTCTTTGGCAATGTTTAAGAGTTGTGGCAATTCGCTCTCAACTATCCCGGTATTAACCGATAATCCTCTTCCAGAATAGATCAAAGCATTCAAACCAATGGTAGGAACTCCATTGCTTGCCAGGAATTCGAGAGTCTCTCTAAGATATGGACTGTTATCCGTCAACATCGTCGTATTTGTCATTACATATAAAGGTGAATTTAGCGCATTTCGAATGCCAGCGATAGTTTGCTTCCAAGCGCCACGAGAGTTCACCATGGAATCATGGATATCAGGTTTGTGAGATTCGATAGTAATTTGAACATGATCCAGACCTGCTCTGACCAATGTATCCACATATTTTGGGTCGCTGAATCTTCTTCCATTTGTATTTATTCCCGTGATTTGGCCATTTTGTTCTGCATGAGCAACAAGCTCTGGAAGGTCTTCTCGTAAAGTGGGTTCACCGCCGGTGAATACAATATGTGGGATACCAATTTTCCAGAAAAGATCAAGGATATGGTTCCAATTTTTCATGGACAGCTCTGGATAATCTCTCGAGCGGGCATTGTAACAGTGGGAGCAATCATTATTACATCGATAAGTGATCGCCAGATCCATCCGATACGGTGCAGAGGGTGTTACACTAAAAGGTGGTTTTATCTCGAGGCTGAGATCATGAATGGGGCAGGCGCCATCCGGTTTGATTAACTCCTGCAATTGTTCGGCTAATTGCGCGTAGTCATTCTCTGTTTGCTCTTTCGATACATTAAATGCTTTGGTAAATATGTTTATTGCCTGTTCATGTTGGGTATTTTTTAGTATGAAATATGCCATTAAAGAAGCAGTGGGGTTTAGGTGAATGATTCTATTGGCATTAACAATAAGTAAACCGTTTTTATCTGGGTCAATACGTAGATGTATACGCGATTTATTATTATCCTCATGAAAAGTAAAATGATATATACCTTGTTTTGGCATTTTACTTGATCGATAAGTCGCTTTGGACTTAATATTATTAAAAATAGAATTGATACTATTCACAATACCTTTGATAAAGGAAATATCTTAGCGACCACCACCAGCACAAGCGCACGCACACCCTGCACAAGCACACGCACACGCGCAAGAAAAACCACCTCCACCTCCACCTTTAAATCCACCTTTCGATGGACTTGTTGATACCTTAGGGGGTGGATTAGTAACTGAAGTGATGCTAGAAGTGAAATCATTAATATTACCCACAACTTTACCAGAAAAATTCTGAACACCCATCGCCATGGAAGCAGCAAAATCCGCACCTGGAACTCGTGGCACACCACCGCCTGTTGATACAGCTGTTCCACCTGGTCTTAGAGGACCATGTCCAAAACTCGGGTCATAATGACCCCACCATGTTGGTATAAATACTGGGGTATTACGGAATACATCTTCTGTTCGATCTCCGTAGTTTTTATCCAGCATGGTCCATTCCATTACTTCTTCATATTTTTGGCTCTTTACTTCCGGAGTATCAGCTGCTTCAACCTGTTCCCAGGCTCGTTTAGTGATATCCCGATAGTAAGCAATTGTCTCCGTACGGCTGAAACCTTTCATCTTCTCGGTAACATTTCTTACCAATGCGACTATCATATCGCGCAGCTCTTTACGGCGATTGGTATCACTTTCTTGAAATGCAGTAATAAAATCCTTTTCATACGCCTGGAGGGAATCAGGGAGAGGCTCATTTACTTTAATCTCAAGTGGATCACGGGTAATAACTTCCGCTACATTTTTCTTAATCACACTGAACAAAATCATGGTCATGATCTTATCAAGCGGTTCTTCTAGCAAAATAGCAGCTTCAACCGCGGTTAAACCACGCTTGATACCGTGACCTTCAATCGAAATCTTAGGTGGCAGGTATTGTTTTTTGCGTCGGTTGTTAGAAGCAAAACCAGATGCTACAATAGCAATGAAGCCTCCAATACACAAAAGTGGGAAAATTGCACCACTAATAAATTTTCCGATCCCCGCAAAAGGATTTACTTTAACAATCGCCGTTGATGGGACGAAATTCATAGGAAATGAAGCACCAAATTTGTATTGAGTGTAACTATTCGCCGTTGAATTTTGCCAGGTATATGTGATCCGACCTTGATCATCAACCCCCGTGACAGGTTGAGCTGGGAAACCACCAGGAGCAGCATGCCATTTTGGTTGATCAGGTTGGACTCCAGGTGGTAAGTGGAAAGTCACAGTCATATCAGTGTTCCCAGATACGAAACTTGACCCAAACCATGATGTGCCAAATACTGCGCTGGCATAATTATTATCCTGGCTATCGACATATAAGACATCTCTTATATCATCCACATGCACCTGTACCGTACCCATCTTACCGGGTTGAATTGCGTTTTGTCCAAGGCCGATAGCAACTCCACTACCGCCCTCTCCTTGAAATCCTGATGAGGAAATATCATTGACTGGAGTGCCATTGACCGAAGCGGTAATATTGTTATCAGAGTAATTATTATTGGGAAGTCCCAGGTCTACGTAATCAATGGCCTGTCCAGAAGGGTTATTCGCAAATACAAATGTGTAGTCCACTGAAACAGTGCCATCTTCATTCCAATAGACATCGACAGTCAGCTTGGGAACCTGAAAGGAATACGACTGAGCTCTTACTGGTGTTGATATCAACAAGATTAGCGAAAATATAAGCAGGATGTATAAAAGCCGCCTTCGCATTATTCACCTCCAAATACCGACATATGATTGTCACATAAACTTCAGCATTAAATACGTAGAATCACCATTTTGGTTCTTCGGATAATTGATAGGTGGAATGACAATAGGGGCAATTCACTACCGGTGCACCCGCAACCATTTGGATGTTATCCATTGTCAAAGAACCGCCACAAGATTTGCATTTTAGGGTTTCCAGGTTAACATTGGCTGGTAGGTCGACTTTTAAAGTAACGTTTTCTGTTACAGCACCCATTTTGCCACGCCCGGCAAGGGAAATCAAATATGCGCCACCACCGATCATGATCAAACCAATGATCACCGAAATTAAACCGGAAGTGATCCATCCGCTTTGTCCTGTAGGGCTGAAACTTCCCCAGACATAAATGATACCGAAGAATACCGCTACAATACCTATCAAAATTAGTACTCCTGCTGCGATATACGAAAGTATTCTGCCTGTGCTCATGATCACCTCCAGTAGATAGTTTACATCCAATTATTGATGTGGGCAAGTAAACTCATTTTGCCAATCATCATAAAGACTTCTGTAATATATTACGTAATTCTATATCAGTAAGTGTTATCGGGTTACCTTTCATGCTACTTGAATGTATAGCTTTTTCTATTATTATATTTGACATTTCCTCGGTTAAACCAAAAGCTGATAATTGAGGAATCTTTGCTTGTAAGTTGAATTTCCGAATCCAATCCAAACCATCCTGAGCAGTTGCAGAAGAATGGTTGCATAAGATTTTGCCAATCGTGCCAAATCTATCTAATGTTGGGTGATCTGGGGTTCTTGCTTGTAAGGCCTTAAGATTTTCTTCCATGACTAGAGGCAACAAACAAGCACAAATTGCGCCATGTGGAGCCGAAATTTCTCCACCAATTGGGCCGGCTAAACCATGTACGGCACCTAATTTAGCATTTGCTAGGGCAAGGCCACTGAATAAACTGGCTAATGACATATTCTCACGGGCTTGAATATCTTTACCATTATCAAAAGCCTGGTAAATTGATTGCCTTATTCTCTGAATTCCCTCATAGCACAAAGCATCCGTAATTGGATTTGGTAAATTGCATGTAAATGGCTCGATTAATTGGGTTAATGCGTCCATGCCGGTAAAAGCAGTAATTTCAGGAGGCAAGATAATAGTCAGCTCTGGATCGATGAGAGCAACCTTAGGGAATAAATTTGGACTACGCAAACTAATTTTTAAAGAATGGTGAGGTGAGGCAATAACAGCATTTTTGGTTACTTCAGCACCAGTGCCAGAAGTTGTTGGTATTGTAATAATAGGGACTGAAGGTGATAGAATCGGTTTGCCTTTCCCAATAATCTCTAAATAATCTGTAATTTCTCCCGGATTAGATAAAAAGATTGCGGCTGCTTTTGCTGAATCCAGGGCACTACCACCACCAATACCAATTACTAGGTCAGGTGAAAATTGTTTTGCTGCCTCTACTAAATAACGGATTAAATCAATCGTTGGCTCCTGAGCTATTTTTATCGATAAACATGAGTAGCCATGGATATTCAATAAATTATTTAATCGGTCTGAAATTGTCTTTGGGCAACCATACAAAATGAACGCTTTATTACCAAATTCCTTTGCAATCTCGGCAATAGAATTTAACTTACCAGAACCGAAAATAATTCTCGTGATAGAAAGAAACTCGAATTGCATTTATATCTCAGAAATTGGTGGAAAAAGAATATTGAAATTAACTTTTGTCCTTGGTTCAGCCATCATGCCTGATACAAGGGAACTCCAGCGTGAATAATGTGCAGTTTCCCTGTGCTTATTTGGGGCATCTTCAGTGCGATATATCTCTATAAGGCTAAATTGAGTAGGATCATCAACCTGTTGGTATATATCGAAGCGAGCAACTCCTGATTCAAGAATGCTATTCCTCGCATTATCAAGTGAAGCAATTTTAAACTCTTCCACACACTCAGCTTTTACGTGGACATTAACTAAAACGACAAACATTGAGTTACCTCCTTAATATTTATAATTCGAATAGCTTAGCCTGGTAGGGTAGATCATTATCTTCTTCACTAAGACCGATAATATCTTTAAATCGCTTACATGTACCTGCTGCAAATCCTGCATAATCATTATTAAAAAATCCATACACATTTGGAACATTGTCAGAATATTGATTGATCCTTTTCAGCCACCATCTTAAATCATTGGATTTATCGGCGCGTTCATGCGTGTGATGATGATACATTCCATTATTACCAATCCAACGGATATAGAGAAAGTCCGTCGTGAGATTAATTTCCATAGGTAAGTTTGGAAACTCATTGCTAACCCAACAGACCTGATGCTGAGATAGCAAGGCAGCAGTTTTTTCATTGAACCATGATAAGTGGCGAAATTCAATTGCGTATCGAAATGTGTGTGGTAATGATGCTAAAAAATCATTGAGAATAGAATAATTATCCTGAGTGTAGCTCGGTGGAAGTTGGATCAAAATCGGTCCTAATTTTTCGTATAATTTATTGAGGGAATCGATGAACTCGATCATCAATCCCTGCGCACCTTTCAATCCAAGCTCGTGTGTGATACGCCGCGGAGTTTTTAGGCAAAACCGAAATTCTGGAGGTGATGAAATAAACCATGTTTGGACAGTCTTTTGATGAGGTATCGAATAGAATGTTGTATTTAACTCTACCGCATTGAATACTCTACTGTAATAGGATAAATAACCGCGTTGAGTTGTGCCTACCGGATAGAAGGAGCCCAACCAATCCTTATAACTAAATCCAATTGTGCCCAAATACCAATGGTTCATATGGATCAGAAGTTTGGTAGAATATTTGCATAAAACACTTATCAATCTTAGAAAGGCGTTCCTGATGAATAAAAGCATCACAATCTATGGTACTTATTGGTGTGGAGATTGTATTCGAGCTCGAAGGTTCTTTGATAGAAATAATCTTGCTTATAAATGGGTGGATATCGATCATGATGAGAGTGGTGAAGAATACGTGCTTTTGGTCAATCAAGGGATGCGTAGTGTACCAACTATTTGCTTTGAAGACGGATCGGTGTTGGTAGAACCTGACGATTCTGAGTTAAAACAAATACTTCGAACAATTCAGTCGTAGTAAGGTCTATTCAAATTCCTTTAACATTCCAGTGGTCATAAACACAATTTGCTCAGTAATATTAATAACCCTATCTGCAATACGCTCAAGGTTATGGGAACACCACATGAGGTATGTGCATCGTGCTACCATGTCATGTTCTTTAGCCATGATTCTTATCAATCTTTGAAATACGATTTTATATAACTCATCAATTTCGTTATCTCTAATTGCAATCTCACGTGCCCAGACCGGGTCACGTTTCATGTAGGCTTGAATGCTGTCCGATAGCATATGCCGGCTAATTTCTGCCATTTTAAAAATTTTTTTAAACGTTTTTAAAAGTGGTTCTTCTTCCATCAAAATCACCGTCTTCGAAATTCCAGCCGCATAATCGCCCATCCTTTCCATCTCTACGATCATGTATAGGATAGCTATAATTTCTCGAAGATCGCTTGCAGCCGGTTGTTGTGTGGCAATTAAAGCTAAACAGTCTTCTTCGATTTTAAATCGAGCCTTATTTATTTCGACATCACCGTTTATCACATTATCTGCGACTTCTGTATTGCGTTCTAATAAGGCTTTCATGGATTGGTCAATAGCAGTATCGACACGTACGCTCATTTCTAGTAATTCGGTACGTACCGCATCAAATTCGCGATCAAATGTGGAGCGGATTCCGTGTAGCATATGCATTTCTCCTGAAAAATTCTTATCCCATTTTTCCGGTAATGTAATCTTCAGCAAGATGATTTTCCGGACGTGTGAACATCTTCACAGTTGAAGTGAACTCAACCAGTTCTCCTAACCAAAAGAAACCTGTAAAGTCTGAAACGCGCGCTGCTTGCTGCATATTATGAGTCACAATAACGATTGTGTAATTATTTTTAAGCTCAGTAATTAGTTCCTCAATATGGAGTGTGGCAATTGGGTCCAATGCAGAACAAGGTTCGTCCATTAATATTACTTCAGGCTGAACAGCAAGTAATCGTGCAATACATAATCTTTGCTGTTCTCCTAACGAAAAACTCAGGGCGTTTTCATAGAGGTGATCCTTTACTTCGTCCCATAAAACTGCCCGGCGTAAGCTCTGTTCTACAATTACATCCAATTCGGATTTATTGTTGGTTAGGCCAACAACCCGGGGTCCAAAAGCTACATTATCAAAAACCGATTGTGGAAATGGATTGGGTTTTTGAAATACCATACCCACCCGTTGCCTAAGTTGAATAAGGTCTACACCAGGGCCAAATATATCCATCCCTTTCAGTCGGATCTGTCCCTCCACACGTGTACCGGTGATAGTGTCATTCATGCGGTTTAAACAACGGATAAACGTAGATTTACCACAGCCAGATGGACCAATTAATGCTGTTACCAGATTTGGGAAAATATCCATATTGATCTGATTAAGTGCTAAAACAGATCCATAATAAAAATCTAGATCTCTTATTTTAAACACAGGTTCAGGAGTTTCCATACTACACGATTGTACACTATATCATTTATATCGTATAACCTTGTATGAGAGAATTATTACGGCTATAATCCAAACGATGAAAAACACTGCATATATAGCTTTCATCATACTATTCATCCTATTATCTGGCTGTAATAAGGGAGTTAAACCAATACCAGGAAATACTTCGTCACCTCATATATCTACAATTGAAAATATAGGCTCCGATACTTTGGTGAATCTTGCCTTAGCGTGGGCAGAAGAGTATCATAAACTTCATCCGAATGTGGAAATTTCTGTTACGGGTGGTGGGTCTGGTACGGGAATTGCTGCATTAATCAATGGAACAGTTGATATCGCCAACGCGAGCCGAGAGATTAAACCTGAAGAAATCCAGCAAGCAGTAATTAACGGAATAAATCCAGAAGAATTTATCGTTGCAAAGGATGCAATCGCTGTGATCGTTAACCCGAATAATCCAGTTGACCAATTAACAATTAAACAATTATCAGATATATATAGTGGAAAAATTAATAATTGGAATGAAGTTGGAGGAACTGACAGCTCGATTGTCCGCTTATCTAGAGAAACCAATTCGGGCACGCATGTATTTTTTTTGGATAATGTGATCCGAATGAGAATTCCAGGCGATAAAACTCTCTTTGCTGCAGATACTTTATTGCTGCCATCATCAGAAATTATTACCGCAGAAACCAGTGATAATCCGAATGCTATTGGATATGATGGTTTAGGGTACGTCACACCCGATGTCAAAGTGATTGCAATTGCACCTGATTCAACAAGCGCTTACATATTACCCTCGGCAGTATCAGTAAATAAAGGTCAATATCCCATTGCCCGGGATCTGTATATGTACACGAACGGCAAACCTACAGGTTCAATCAGCGATTATCTCTCTTGGATCATGACGCCTGAGGCTCAGGGTATTGTTACACAATTGGGTTTCGTACCGATTAACAACCCATAACACGACAGGGAGATTATGAAAGGAACAACAAAATCGATTGAATTTTTACTTAACTGGATAATCAAAATATCTGGTTATTCAGCAATCATCTTCGTTATATTAATTTTTTATTTTTTGTTGCGTGCGGGACTACCAACAATTGGTGAGGTGTCGATACGCAACCTTTTGTCTGTTCGATGGTATCCCATTGAAGATTATTTTGGATTGTTACCTCTTATTGGAGGATCACTAATAGTGACAATTGGAGCTGCATTATTTGCCATCCCAATTGGCTTATGCACAGCTATTTACATCTCAGAGGTTGCTTCTCGGAGAGCTCGCGAGATATTAAAACCATTGGTGGAAGCATTAGGTGGTATACCATCTGTCATTCTGGGTTTTCTTGGAATACTGATCCTGGCACCTTACTTACGCAAATTATTGGATCTACCAACCGGTCTTTCTGCACTCACCGGAAGCATTTTATTAGCCACTATTGCATTACCAACGATCGTGTCGGTTGCAGAAGACGCTCTCGATTCGGTACCACGATCCTACCGTGATGGAGCTTTGGCATTGGGTGCAACGGAGTGGCAAACAATATGGCGAGTGACCTTACCAGCAGCACGTAGTGGGGTTCTCACTGCTATCATGTTAGGTATTGGGCGCGTGATTGGTGAAACAATGGCCGTGATGATGGTCACTGGAAATGCGGCAGTGCTACCAATTGGACTAAAATCCTTATTTCACCCGGTAAGAACCATGACCGCGACAATTGCTGCTGAAATGGGGGAAGTCGCAAAGAATAGCACCCATTATCACGTTTTATTCTTTATAGGCTTAATACTATTTATTATCTCTCTCGGCATCAATATCGCCGCATCTTCTACGATGTTTAAACAACGAAAAAGAACCGAACGGATCCTTTCATAAAGAAAATATGCAAATTGTTGATGGATTAAAAGAAATTCATAAAAATCCAAACTCATCAGTTTCTAGAAAGAACAAACAGAGACTTGGATATGGCGTGTTATTAATCGCGACGTTAATTACAGTTATTCCAATTATCGTAATTGTTACCTTTATATTTTTTAAAGGAATCTCAGCTATATCTTGGGATTTTTTGACTACATTTCCTACCGATGGAATGAAACAGGGTGGTATATACCCNGCGATTATAGGGACTTTTTATTTAATTGTTGGTACCGCATTATTTTCAGTTCCCCTAGGTATTGGCGCGGCAATTTATCTGTCAGAATATGCACCCGATAATCGGTGGACACGTTCAATAAGAATAGCAATCATTAATCTCGCAGGAATTCCTTCTGTTGTCTACGGATTGTTCGGATTGGGAATGTTTGTGATTTTTTTCAAGCTTGGAACAAGTATTCTTGCTGGTGCGTTAACTCTATCCATCATGAATCTTCCGGTGATAATAAGCACATCTGAAGAAGCATTAAGAGCGGTCCCACAATCTTTTCGGGTAATCAGCATTTCTGTCGGTGCAACTCGTTGGCAAACAATCCGTCGAATTGTTCTTCCACAGTCACTTCCTGGAATCCTTACTGGTGTGATACTCGGCCTTGAACGAGCAGCAGGAGAAACTGCGACAATTCTCTTTACCGCTGTAGTATTTTTCTCCCCAAGATTACCGAGCTCTCCACTTGACCCAACGATGGCATTACCATACCATTTGTATGTCACTTCGACCCAAGTACCAGGCATGCCGATTGATATTCAATATGGAACTGCACTAGTATTGATAGTCTTTGTTTTATCGTTAAATTTTGTTGCGACCGTAATAAGATCAAGGGCACGTGCGCATAGGCAATGGTAATTATATGAGTGATGTAAAAATTCGGGTAGAACACTTATATCTACAGTATTCTGACGGGAAAGAATCATTACGTGATATAAATCTGGATATACTCGCAAATACAATTACGGTATGTTTTGGCCCAGCTGGTGGTGGTAAATCATCACTTTTACGTGTTTTTAATAGGCTGAATGATCTTGCGGATGTAAAACTCCAGTCGGGTAACGTCTTTTTAGATGATTTAGATGTACTCAATCCGAACACCGATGTCATTGATTTACGCAGAAGAGTTGGTATGGTCTTCGCCCGTCCGATCGTATTACCCATGAGCATCAGGTCAAACCTTACCTATAGCCTCGAATTAACCGGAGAAAAACGAAAGGATATTTTAGAAGAAGCGGTAGAAATAAGCCTAAAACAAGCTGCATTATGGGATGAGGTAAAAGATCGTCTTACTGAGCCTGCTGTGTCACTATCAGGTGGTCAGCAACAACGTTTATGCTTGGCGCGAAGCCTAGTGCTAAAACCAGAGGTAATATTGTTGGATGAACCAACTTCAGGATTGGATCCAATATCCACGGGAAAAGTTGAGGCAACATTACAGGGTCTGAAACTACTGTATACTATTGTGCTGGTACCTCACTCTATTCAACAAGCTGCTAGAGTAGCAGATTATGCAGCATTTTTTCTCCAAGGTGAGCTAATTGAAATGGGTGTTGGTAAAACTCTCTTTATCAATCCAAAAGATAAGCGAACTGAAGATTATGTTATGGGTCGTTTTGGATAAAAAAAATATAGCTATATATAAAATATCTTTATTGGGAAATTATTTTGGATAAAAACCTTGCTTCGGATTTGCCAGTTGACCTGGACTCACCCAAATTATTTATTAATCGTGAGTTGAGTGCGCTTGCCTATCAATATCGTGTCTTAGAAGAGGCAATGGATGAAACTAATCCTTTATTGGAGAGGATCAAGTTTCTAGCAATTGTTGGTTCTAACCAGGACGAATTTTTCATGGTTAGGGTAGCTGGGTTAAAAAAACAAGTCGATGCTGGAGTAGTTGATGTTCCTCCGGATGGATTGTCACCAGCAGAACAGCTTGCAGAGATTAGAAAAACTGCTAGTAATTTAATGAAAGCAGCAGCTGATACATTAAAAATAAAATTACTTCCGGCATTAAAAAGTACAGGAATATATATCCTTGATTACCCGGAGTTAAACAAACGGCAAAAGGAAACTGTCGAAGCATATTTTCGTGATGTGGTGTTCCCGGTATTAACCCCATTAGCATTTGATCCAGGTCATCCATTTCCACATATTTCAAATCTATCCTTAAATCTTGCCGTTTTACTTAAGGACAAAAAGGGTGTTGAACACTTCGCACGAATTAAAGTTCCTGATACTCTCCCACGTCTAGTACCAATTAAACGTTCTTCTGGAAGTGTGCGTAAGGACGGTACCGTCCCCTACTATCATTATTTTGTTTGGCTAGAGCAGGTTATATCCTCAAATCTAGGTTCATTGTTCCCTGGTATGGAAGTCATTGAATCCCACCCGTTTCGGGTAATCCGTGATGCTGATATGGTAATTCAAGAATTGGAAGCAGCGGATTTGCTTGAAACCATGGAGCAAACAGTTCGACAACGTAGATTCGGATCTGTTGTCCTGCTCGCTATCAATGATTCGATGTCAAATCGTGTACGCGATATCTTGATTGAAAATCTAGCGATTGATCGCAATGAAATTTATTCCTTAGAAGGACCAATGGGGTATAGCGACCTCTGGGCTTTACAAAGCATTGATCGATATGACCTAAAAGATCATCCTTTTAAACCGTCAATTCCGAAAGTTTTACGTCGTGATGAAGAAGATGGGAATATTTTTTCAATAATTCGTGAAACGGATGTATTACTTCACCATCCGTATGATTCATTTTCACCAGTGATACAGTTCTTAAAAACCGCAGCGAACGATCCTGATGTCCTAGCAATAAAACAAACCTTATACAGAGTTGGAAACAAACCCCCAATAGTGGATGCATTACTCGAAGCAGCAGAAAATGGGAAACAAGTTGCGGTTTTAGTGGAGCTAAAAGCGCGTTTCGATGAGGAAAGTAATATTGGATGGGCTCGGACACTAGAGCGTGAAGGGGTGCACGTTGTTTATGGATTACTTGGGCTGAAAACTCACTCTAAAGTTGCACTGGTTATACGTAAAGAAGGTGAAGGCATCAGGCGATATTTACATCTAGCGACTGGAAATTACAACGCCATTACTGCACAGTCGTATGAAGATATTGGCATGTTTACTTGTGACGAGCAGTTAGGAGCTGATGCAACTGATTTGTTCAATTATTTAACCGGGTATTCCTCAAAGAAGGAATATCAAAAACTTTTGGTAGCTCCAATTAATCTACGCAGTCGTATGGAAGCTCTAATTAATCGGGAAATCGATGCTCAAGAAAAAACTGGACAAGGTCATCTAATTTTCAAAGTAAATTCAATGGTTGACAAAAAAATGATCCAGCTACTTTATCGTGCTTCCCAGGCTGGTGTAAAGATTGATTTATTCGTCAGAGGAATTTGCTGCCTGCGCCCAGGTATGCCAGGGGTCAGCGAGAATATACAAGTAATAAGTATTGTAGGTCGTTTCTTAGAACATAGCCGAATTTATTATTTTAGAAATGGTGGAAATGAAGAAATTTATCTTGGAAGTGCGGATTTGATGCCAAGAAATATTGATCGGCGTGTAGAGGTACTTTTCCCTGTACAAGATAAACTCATGATCGAGCATATATATGAAGATATCTTGAGTTATTATTATAAGGATAACACAAAGGCACGACAAATGATGCCAGATGGCTCATATGTACGAGTGAAACCTCAGAATAATGGTCAGAATCTAAATATCCAAAATTGGTTTATTTCTATTCGCCGGTAAAAAAAGCAACGGCAAGGATTCCAGGACCTCCGTGAACGACGATCGCTGGTGGTACATCCAGGATAGGAACAGAATTTAACCCGAACTCAGAACATAGTGTATTTGCAAAATCTTGAGCTAATTCAGGAATTGCGGCATGCATCACCGATATATATGCTTCACCATTCATTGCAGCTTGAGATTTTACTAATTGAATCAGACGATTTACAGCATGCTTTTGGGTTCTTTCTTTTTCAAATTGCTCAACACGTCCATTCGATAAAGCCAATATGGGTTTGATTTTTAGCACACTCCCTAAAAGAGCCGTTGCACCTCCAATCCGGCCACCTTTAGCTAGATATTCCAACGTATCTACAAGGAAATAAATACGATTACCGGGAATCATGCGTCTAATCTTTTGCTCAATTGAATCAGCGTCTTCACCCATTAATGCCCATTCTGCAGCCAATTGAACCAGGGTTGCTATAGGACTACCAACTGAGCGCGTGTCAATAATGCGGATATCCGCATCAGGAAATTCCTGAGACGCCATGAGTGCTGATCTAACAGTACCGCTTAATTCTGCAGAAGGATGGATGCAGAAAATCGTTCCACCAAATGGTATTAATTTATTAAATTCTTGAATAAATAACTCAGGAGGTGGTGCGGCGGTTTTTGGTAACGCTTTCGATGCCTTAAGCATTTTCATNAAAGATTGATTATTAAGATCAATTCCTTCATAGTAGGATTGATTATCAAAATTAATTATTTGCGGAATAACTGGTATTTGATAACGTTCAGAGATTTCGAGAGGTAAACCAGAAGTTGTATCGGTGATGATGTTGATCATGATTGAAAATTCCTTCATTAAATCAATTTTGATTTTATTAACCCTATTCGGGTATATAAGTTCTTATTCGTGAATAACTAGACAATATTGATTCTTTCAGGTATCATTTGACCGCTTTAATCCTTGCCTAGAGGTACGAATTCCAATGGATTTTACAATAAATTTATTGAAAGAGTTAACTGAGACACCCGGTATTCCAGGTTATGAAGCTCCTATTCGATCAATTGTTAAGAAATATTTGGAAAACTATGGCGAATTAACCCAGGATAAAATAGGTAGTGTTATTTGCCGAAAAAAAGGTCTATTTGATAATCCACGGATTATGCTTGCCGGCCATATGGATGAAATCGGTTTTATGGTAAAGCAGATAACTCCGGAAGGTTTTATAAAATTTCTCACACTTGGTGGTTGGTTTGATCAGGTTTTGTTAGGCCAGCGGGTTATTATTCAATCGAAAATCGGTGATGTCGTCGGAGTTATTGGAGCAAGGCCACCTCATCTGTTATCTCCGGATGAACGAGAAAAGGTCGTCAAGCGTAAAGACATGTACGTTGATATTGGAGCCTGCAGTAAGGAAGATGTGGAAAAAGCAGGGGTAAGACTCGGAGATCCAATAGTCCCAAGGGCAGATTTTGTTGAATTATCTGGAGGATTAACCTATCTGTCAAAGGCATTTGATGATCGAGTAGGAACAGCATTAATTATTTCCACAATGAAGGAGCTCGAGCATATTGAACATCCAAATACGGTATTTGGAGTTGCCACGGTTATGGAAGAAGTGGGCATTCGTGGTGCAACCACAAGTGTAAGGGCAGTGGATCCTGATGTCGCAATTGTGCTTGAGTCAGACATTGCTGGAGATGTTCCTGGAATAAAACCCGAGGAATCAAGTATAAATTTAGGAAAAGGCCCAACTGTACTCCTTTATGATGCTCGAATGATCCCGAATTTACGATTCAAAGATATTGTATTAGAGACTGCAGAGCAGATAGGTGTTCCAGTGCAGCTTTCAGCTATTGAGGGTGGTGCGACAGATGGTGCTGCCATACATTTGCATGGAATTGGTGTCCCGACGATCGTTATTGGTGTGGCTGCACGACACATCCACTCGCACAGTTCGATAATTCATCGCCATGACTATGATTATGCACTTAAATTGTTGGCTGCTTTAGTTAATCGATTAGATGCAACGATGGTAGCCAGCTTAACAGAATAAATTTCTGGTTGGAGGAATAATGACGGATTTAATCAAACAGATCACAGCTGATATACAAAAACAGATAGATACCTACCAACCTGAATTAGGCTTAAGTGATGTTGGAACAGTGCTTGAGGCGGGAGATGGCATCGCTCGTGTGAATGGATTAGATGATGTAAAGTCTCAAGAATTGGTGCAATTTGCGAACGGTGTGATGGGAATCGCTTTCAATCTCGAGAAAGATGAAGTGGGTGTAATCATCATGGGTGAATACTCAGGGATAGTTGAAGGTATGATGGTTCGCTCCACACATAGAATTGCTTCGGTTCCCGTTGGAGATGCACTTGTTGGACGGGTAGTAAATGCATTAGGTAGCCCAATCGATGGTAAAGGTCCCATAAAATCTAGTCATTTTCGACCCATTGAAAGAATAGCCCCTGGTGTTGTTGAAAGGAAGGATGTTGATACTCCAGTTCAAACTGGTCTGAAGGCTATTGACTCGATGATTCCGCTTGGACGTGGTCAACGGGAGCTTATTATTGGAGACAGACAAACTGGAAAAACCGCTCTAGCACTCGATACCATCATTAACCAAAAAGGAAAAGATTTGTTTTGTATTTATGTTGCGATTGGTCAAAAGAAATCAGCAATTGCCCGTACGGTCGCAACATTGGAACGTTATGGAGCAATGGATTACACAACTGTTGTTATAGCATCCGCTGATGAATCAGCCGCTTTGCAATATATTGCCCCGTATTCAGGCTGTGCAATCGGTGAAGAATTTATGGAATCCGGACGGGATGCACTTTGCGTGTATGATGATCTATCTAAACATGCCTGGGCATATCGTCAGGTGTCATTACTGCTTAGGCGTCCACCAGGACGTGAAGCGTATCCAGGAGATGTTTTTTATCTACATTCCAGATTATTGGAACGTGCGGCTCGTTTGGCGGATAAGTTCGTCATTGTAGATAAAAACTTTTCAGAATCAGTAGCCGAAAGCACTGATGGTTTGGATGGAAAAATCTATAGCGGACCATTAGGCCGGCATTATGTCACTGAAGCGATTAAGGAATTGGAGAATCCTGATCAATGGAAAGCTGTCAAATTAAATAGTTCTGGTGGTTCTCTTACCGCCTTACCGATCATTGAAACATTGCTGGGAGATGTATCCGCCTATATTCCAACGAATGTAATTTCAATCACTGATGGGCAGATCTATTTGGAGGGAAATTTATTTTATGCTGGCATACGCCCTGCTGTGAATGTTGGACTATCAGTATCTCGGGTTGGAGGAGATGCGCAAACAAAAGCATTTCGTCAAGTCGCTGGACGTCTCAGGTTAGACATGGCCGCGTTCCGTGAATTAGCAGCGTTTGCCCAATTCGGTTCTGATCTGGATAAAGCTACCCAATCACAACTAAATCGCGGTCAACATTTACAAGAAATTCTAAAACAACCGCAATATCAACCATTGTCCCTAGAAAATCAGGTGATGGAAATATTTGCTGGAACCCGTGGTTATGCTGATAATGTTCAACTTGAGCGTATGAGGCAGTGGGAAAATTCATTGTTGAGATACATGGAAACAACCCATCCTGATATTGGTAAGTCAATTATCGAAGACAAACGGATCACACCGGAGACTGAAGAAAAACTGATTCAGGCTCTAGATACATTCGTATCCACCTGGCATTAAAAACTACTTATTGAATAACCATGGCGAATGCAAGGGAAGTACGTCTCCGAATTCGTAGTGTAAAGAGTATTGCCCAGGTTACACGGGCTCTTCAAGCAGTCAGTGCTAGCAATGTCAGAAAAGCAATGGCTGCCATGTCGCGAACTCGTCCGTATGCCACTAAAGCGTGGCAGGG
>WSSedA1B3DRAFT_1000021_pt1 | contig 42815 bp, 34 predicted proteins | sample WetSurSiteA1Bulk_FD_9468 | JGI IMG/M metagenome (IMG submission 9468)
ATTGTATGCTCCAGAGTAACTCCAGTATCAACTATATCTTCAATGATAATTACCGATTTGTTTTTAAGATCCTCGTTCCAGCCAATGAGTTCTTTAATATCTCCGGAGGAGCTCGTTCCTGTGTAAGAGGCAAGTTTAATAAAAGTAATCTGAGCTTTCAGTTCTATCCTTTTAAACAGGTCTGAGGCAAACATAAATGCACCATTGAGAATACCTACAAAAATCACCTCTTTACCTGAGAAATCTTTATTAATCTGAGCGGCCAGTTCATGTATTTTTTCCTGAATTTTATGTTCAGGGATAAACTCCCCGAACTTCTTATCAAGGATCTGCACTTCTTTCATAGCCACAGTTTTTGATTAACAAACCGCTGCGAAAATATGAAAATAATAGCTTATTTTTGTCCTATTCAGTAAGTTAAATTTAAATATTTTAGATGGAACCAGTTGTAAGCATAATAATGGGAAGCACATCTGATCTGCCTGTTATGGAAAAGACTGCTCAGGTGCTCAATGACTTCCGGATACCTTTTGAGATTAATGCACTTTCTGCACACCGGACTCCCGAAGAAGTCGAGAAGTTTGCCAAAGGAGCGGCTTCAAGGGGAATAAAGGTGATAATAGCTGCTGCCGGTATGGCTGCCCATTTACCAGGAGTTATCGCAGCTATGACCCCTCTGCCTGTTATTGGTGTGCCTGTAAAAGCATCGCTTGAAGGACTTGATTCAATCTTATCCATTCTTCAGATGCCTCCGGGTATACCGGTTGCAACGGTTGGTATAAATGCGGCACAAAATGCAGGAATACTTGCAGCCCAGATTATCGGAACGGGCAACAGCGANATCATGAAAGAAGTTATAAAATACAAAGAAGGTCTGAAAAATAAGATAAAAGAGGCAAACGAAGAGCTGAAAAAGATCAAATATCCTTANAAGACTAACTGATTTCTTCTCTGTGGCCATCTGTGAATCTTCTGNGNAACTCTGTGTAATAAATTGTAAATAANTAATTTACACAGATAAANACAGAGAAGNNACAGAGAAGGAACGGAGATACACNGATCAAAAAAAATAAAATCGATCCTNACTGACGGATTGATTTTTTTTATATCTTAGTTAAGTAATTTGAAACAGTTTGTACTCGCTGCACAAAATATCTGTTTCGGTTTTACTTATTTTTCTCTTTTCATCAGCCTCCGGCAGTGACCCTTATCTTTTTACAGCCGGTGCTGCAGAAGCAGGGATGAACTATTCTTGTATCATGATGCCAGGATTCTGGTCATCATTTCATAATCAGGCATTACTTCCGCTCAATACATCAGTTTCTTTCGGTTTTGATTACCAGAACAGATTTAATATCCGTGAGCTGGGAACAAGATCAGCCGGACTGATCGTTCCGGCTGGCAAAGCCTGCCTGGCCGNACTGTACAGTAATTTCGGATACAAGGATCTTATAAGGCATACAGCAGGTCTTGCATGCGGACTAAAACTCTCAGAAAAAATATTTGNAGGTATTCAGACTGATTTTTNCTTTGAAAATACTTCAGGTGAATATAATGAAAGACATTCTCTGACTTTCGAGGCAGGAGTCATATTCATGCCTTCTCAAAAAATCAGGATTGGTTTACATCTTTTTAATCCTGTTCCCGGTTCGTTGAGAAAGACCTATCTTCCTTCATGTATAAGAGCAGGTGCGGGTATATACCTGAGCAGAATTCTTTTTGCAAGTNCTGAAGCAGAGATAAGCACCAGGAATACTCTGATTTTAAAAACAGGGTTTGAATTTGAACCTGTAAANAACNTCCGGTTACGAGGTGGATTCAGCAGTGAAAATACATCATTCAGCTTAGGTATCGGATATCTTTTAAGATCTGCACAACTTGATTTCGGTTTTTCAACACACGAAAGGCTTGGAGTGACTTCGTCTGTATCGATAATATTTAAAATAAATAAAAATCAAAAGTGAAATCAATTCCAAATTATAATGAAATCCATTAACCGCAAAGGACTCAAAGAGATTTTCAGAACTTACACAGAGGGACACGGAGAACCACAGAGAACGCAGAGAAATTCAAAAAAAATCAAATAGATGGAAGTTAATAAAATTACACAAAACATAATAGGTTGTGCCATTGAAGTGCATAGAAACCTCGGGCCTGGATTACTTGAATCTGCCTACGAAGAATGCCTTGCATTTGAATTAAATAAAGCCGGATTAGAAATTAAACGACAAATACCTACTCCTGTTATATATAAGGGTGTTAAGCTCGATTGTGGATATAGAATTGATATACTGGTCGAGAATATAGTCGTGATAGAGCTTAAGGTTGTTGATGAAATCAATCCGGTTCATGAAGCTCAGATCCTGACATATATGAAGTTTTCAAAGAAAATTGTGGGTTTGTTAATAAATTTCAATGTCACGGTTCTTAAAAACGGAATAAGAAGATTTATTTTCTGACCTCTGTGGGTCTCTGTGGATCTCTGTGTAACTCAGTGTAATGATAATTTACTTTTTTAACATAGAAATGAATAAAATATTCCTGGCATTTCTGTTATTACTAATCCCTTCTGTTTCTTCAGCGCAGAATGAAAGGATTTCAGAAATAATTTCATCAGTAGCTGAAGAGCTTGCTGACGACGAAACTGATCCTGATGCCGTTGAAGCCTTCATTGACAAGCTTCATGATCTGAATGAGAGACCTGTCAGGATCAATTCTTCTGATGAAACAGAGCTTTCCCGTTTGTTTTTCCTCACCGACTTTCAGGTAAAAGCGCTCCTGGATTATGTTCATTCATCAGGAAGGATCGTATCACTTTATGAGATTGCAAATATGCCAGGTTTCGATCGGGATCTGGCCAGGTTGTTGACCCCATTTATTTCTCTAGACGATGGCAAAGCAAATCATGCTGATTCAATAAAACTAAGAAACAATTTACTTTCAAATTTTTCGGTCAGGTATCCGGAGTCCTATGCATCTGCTCCCGGATCACCCTGGAAAATTTTTACCAGATACAGATTTTCAGCAGGAAGTTTCTCCGGAGGTCTGACCTCTGAAAAAGATAGCGGTGAAAAGCTGCTTGCCGGAAAAGCTTCCCTGCCTGATTTTCTTTCTGCAAATCTTTCCTGGACAGGGAAGGGTGTGGTCAGAAAACTTATTGCCGGTGATTTTGGAGCACGCTTTGGCATGGGGACAAACATTAATACCGGCCTGAGGACAGGTCTTTCTCTTACACAATCGGGCTATTTGTCAGGCAAGGATGAGATAAGACCATATACATCGTCAGATGAAAATATTTTTTACCGTGGAGTGGCAGCGGAGCTTCAGGTTAAAAAGACCGGATTATCATTATTCTATTCCATAAACAGAATTGATGCAACTATTGATACAGCTGATAACAAAACTGATCTGTATATTAATTCATTTTACAAGTCAGGATTGCATAACACGCCTTTATCGGAATTAAAAAAGGATGCGGTTACAGAAAACTGCTATGGGATTAATTTATCATCAGAATTTAAAAATATCAGAATCGGGCTGCTGTGGAGTGCAAGCAGGTTTTCTATTCCTGTAAAGAGAATTGTTCCCGATCCGGAAGATATTTACGATTTCAGGGGAGACAGAACTATGACTGTATCAGCCTACTATAAAGCCGTCCATGGTAAAATGGTCCTTTACGGGGAGCTTTCATCAAACCTGAATTCAAGGATTGCATTTATTCAGGGAATAGTATTCCGGCCTGCCGACAGGCTTTCAATTAACCTTCTGTATAGGAATTATGATCCGGGCTTTACCAGTTTTCATGGTAAGGGACTTTTCAGCAGTTCAACGGGAGACAATATAAAAGGCTTATTCGGAAATTTCACCTTTGAAGCTGCCAGACATCTTTTCATAATCGCAGGTTGTGATCTGCATTATTACCCCTGGCTTAAATACCGTTGCAGCGCTCCCTCAACTGCTTTACACAGGGAAGTCAGAATAAGATTTCTTCCTTCCGATAAAATCTCATTTGAGGGAGCATATAACTATCGTATGACTGTTCTTAACCAGCAGGAATCATATGGAATAAAAAAACAGGATAACCTTGTTAGCCGGGCAATAAAAGGAGTTATAAAGTACTCTCCGGATGAAAATCTGACATTTGGAACAAGAATTGATTATAAAATTACACAACCTGGTGCCGCTAACGGGATGCTCTTGCTTCAGGATTTTAATTACAGGTTCAGGAAGATCCCTGTTTCAATCTGGTTCAGATATTGTATTTTTAAGACTGATAACTGGGATTCAAGACTATATACATATGAAAATGATCTCCTCTATTATTTTAGTATCCCGGCACTATCGGGCGAAGGCAACCGGTGCTATGTTATGATTGCCTGGGAGCCATTCAGGTTTGCAGATTTCAGGATCAAATATGCTTTTACAGAATTAATGCAGAACAGAAATTCTTTTTCTGAAACTGACGAGGTAAAAATTCAGCTAAGAATGTGGTTCTGAGAAAGATCTACATTATGTGTCCGAACTTAAATTAAATGTTGCTGAATGCTACTGGTTAAAGGTTTTAAGCTGGCTGACCCAGAAACCGGTAATCAGATATTCGAGTCAGGTAATATTTCACACGATTTTGATATCCCTGATATTGAGCTGAAGGTTTCTATTACCCCGGAACTCATTCATTTCTATTGAGTAGCATATATCTATCGGCTTGCCTGCCCTGATAAGCTCAAAATGTTCTGCCTGGCTGAATGCGATCGCCGGGAAGCTTTTCTGACCTGTTGATTCATGACAAAGGTCAAGCTTCAGGTGTTCACCGCTTGATCCAACCATTCTTCCTGTTCCGGTATCGAATACATTTCTTGAAACAAAAACAGGTGACATGTTTTCAGGTCCGAAAGGCTGGAATTTATTAAGGAAATTGAAGAATTCTTCATTAATCTCAGAGAAAGAGAGCTCAGAATCAACGAATACCCTTGGGACAAGCTGCTCCTCAGTTATTGTGCTATTTACAAACTGCTCAAACCGTTCCATAAATGGCCTGATATTCTCTTTTTTAAGGGTCAGTCCGGCAGCGAACATATGACCGCCAAAACTTTCAAGAAGATCGCTGCACGCTTCGATAGCCTGATAAAGGTCATACCCCTGCACTGAACGTGCCGAACCTGTCGCAAAGCCATTCGATTCAGTAAGAATTACAGTCGGACGATAATAAGTCTCGATAAGCCTTGATGCCACTATTCCGATTACACCCTTTTTCCAGGAAGGATTAAAAAGTACAGTAGTTTTGGCATTTACAGTTCTCTGATCTTCTGAAATCATGCGCATCGCTTCGGTGGTGATAGAACGGTCGACAGTTCTTCTTTCAATATTGAAGCTGTTTATTTCTTTGCTGATCCCGGTTGCCAGCTTTGTATCGTTCGAAATAAGCAGTTCCACTGCCTTGCCTCCGGTCTCCATCCGCCCTGCAGCATTGATCCTTGGGCCTATTTTGAAGACAATATCTTCAACGGTTAAAGCACGGCAAATATCGGCCTCGCGGATTATTTCCTTAAGACCAGTTCTCGGCGATTCATTGAGCTCTTTCAATCCAAAATATGCCAGAACTCTGTTTTCCCCTGTCAGCGGTACTATATCAGAAGCAATGCTTACTGCAACAAGATCAAGGTAGCCTGCAATATTACTGAAAGGAATCCCATGTACCCTTGAATAAGCCTGAACAAGTTTAAATCCGACTCCACAACCTGATAATTCTTTATACGGATAATTGCATCCCGGTTGTTTGGGATCGAGCACAGCCACCGCCTTAGGAATTTCACCACCCGGATAATGATGATCGCATACAATTACATCTAATCCTTTTGTCCTGGCATATTTTACTTTTTCGACTGCCTTAATACCGCAATCGAGGGTAATTATAACTTTACAGTTATTCTGGAATGCAAAGTCAATACCCAGAAATGAAACGCCATAACCCTCTTTATATCTGTCGGGAATATAATACTCTACATTTGAATACTGTTCTTTCAGAAATGAATACATCAATGCGACAGCAGTTGTACCATCAACATCATAATCACCATAAACCAGAATTTTTTCATTTTTCTTGATTGCAGTTGATATTCTTTCAACAGCAATATTCATATCCTTCATCAGGAATGGATCGTGAAGATATCTTAGATCAGGTTCGAAGAATGCGCTGGCTTCGTCAGGAGTAGTAATACTCCTCTGAACCATAAGATTAGCCAGGGCTTCTGAAATTCCTAGAGCAGCTGAAAGTTGCTTTACAACAGCGGTGTCTCCCTTCTCCTTAATTACCCATTTCTTTTCCATCAATCATTTAATTAATCCATTTAAGGTCAAAAGTCTTCTGAAGATTTTGTTTAACCAGCAGTTTGATTTCTTCAAAATCCTGTTTCCTACCAAGTTCATTTTCAAGCGATGTTACACCTTTGTCGGTAAAACCACACGGATTAATATAATTAAAAAAATTCAGATCAGTGTTTACATTGAATGCAAAACCATGCATTGTGACGAATCTGCTGGATTTTACACCGATTGCACATATTTTCCGGGCTTTACCTTTTATTTCAGAATCGAGCCAGACACCAGTTGCTCCCTCAAGTCTTAATCCTGTGATTCCAAAATTCGAAATAGTAAGAATGATAGCTTCTTCAATCCTGTAAATGTATTCTCGCAGACCTATTTTGAGTCTTTCGAGGTCAAAAATGGGGTATCCTACAATCTGGCCGGGGCCATGATAAGTAATGTCGCCTCCCCTGTCAATCTTATAGAATTTAGCATCCTTTGCCTGAAGCTGAAGATAGTCAATAAGCAGATTATTCTCCGATCCGCTTTTCCCAAGTGTATAAACATGAGGATGTTCAACAAAAATCAAGGTTCCGTTGTCAGAATTCTCCTCCCCCGGACTGCTTTGATCCCTGTTCACTTTATTGTCGATAAGCTTTCTGAAGATACTCTCCTGCAAATCCCAGGTATCTTTATAATCCTTCACACCAATATCTTGATATACAACACTATAACTCAATACAGGAATTCTTTGTTAAGTCATGGCAATATAGTCATTTTTATCGAGCTCCGATCTGTTTTTCAGCATGAAAAGAGGAACGTACGAGTGGATGGCATTCGACAAATTCAAAACCTGTTTCGAATGCTGTCTTTTTATATTTCGTAAATTTTTCAGGTGGGATAAAACTCAATGGTTCCATGTGGTTTATGGTCGGTTGAAGATACTGGCCCACGGTCAGTATCCTGCAGCCGGTTTTAAACAAATCCCTTATTGCTTCATCGACTTCCTCATCATTTTCACCGAGTCCTACCATAAACCCGGATTTGGCTCTTTTTCCTTTATCAGAAATGTATTTCAGAACATTCAAGCTTGTCTCATATTTTGCCTTTGTCCTAATCTGCGGGGTCAGTCTTCTTACAGTTTCTATGTTATGGGATATTACTTCAGGTCCTGTATCTATAACTCTCTGAATATTTTCCGTAATCCCGTCAAAATCAGGAATCAATGCTTCGATAGTTGTTCCCGGATTGATCTTTTTAATTGTTGTGATTACTTCAGCCCAGAAAACAGAACCATGATCCCCAAGGTCATCACGGTCAACCGAAGTGACAACACAGTGCTTAAGCTGAAGTGTTCTGATTGATTCGGCAAGCCGTAATGGTTCATCAGGATCAGGGGGAAGTGGTTTCCCGGTTTTTGTAGCGCAAAATTTGCAGGCCCTGGTACAGATTTCCCCAAGAATCATGAAAGTAGCAGTCCCGGCATTCCAGCATTCTCCGATATTAGGACAATTCCCGCTGGTACAGATTGTATGAAGGTGATTTTTTTCAACAAGATGTTTTACCCTTGAATAATTCTCCCCGCTTGCCCGCTGCATCTTCAACCATACCGGTAATCTTCTTCCTGTTTGCATTTATGAAATAATTGAATCGCAAAGGTACAAAAATAAAAGTCTCTGTGGGTCTCTGTGTCTCCTCTGTAGATCTCTGTGAAATAACAAAAACTTACACAGAGTCGCACAGAGAAGTCACAGAGTTACACAGAGAAAAAGCGAAATTGAAAATAAAAAAACTATATTTGTTAATCATCAAAACCATTAATTATCAATCAAAATATTATGTCATGACTAAAAATGATTTAAAAATAAACCACAACTATCAGACAGTTATCGGTGATTTCCCAAAAGTTGGTATCCGTCCGGCTATAGATGGCCGGGAAAGAGGGGTAAGAGAGTCCCTTGAAAACCAGACCATGAATATGGCAAAAGCAGCTGCTGATCTTATAAGGAAAAATCTGAAATATCCCGATGGGAAAGCCGTGGAGTGCGTAATTGCGGATACTTGTATAGGTGGAGTTGCAGAGGCAGCATCATGTGCGGAAAAATTCAGAAAATCAGGCGTCGGGATTAGTCTGACTGTAAGCCCGTGCTGGTGCTATGGCAGTGAAACAATCGATATGGATCCTGACATTCCAAAAGCAATCTGGGGCTTTAACGGAACTGAGAGACCAGGGGCTGTCTATCTTGCAGCCGCTCTGGCTGGCCATGCAATGAAGGGATTGCCAGCATTCAGCATTTACGGACACGATGTCCAGGATGCAGGTGACAAATCCATTCCGGAAGATGTCTGCGAAAAGATCCTGAGGTTTGTTAAGGGAGGGATGGCAGTATCCTATATGAAAGGCAAATCATACCTTTCAATGGGTTCTGTTTCAATGGGTATAGCAGGCTCGATTGTAAAGGAAGATTTTTTCCAGGAATACCTGGGGATGCGAAATGAGTACGTCGATATGAGCGAGTTCACAAGAAGGCTGAATGAAGAGATTTTTGATAAGGAGGAATTTATAAAAGCTTTTTCATGGACAAAAAAATACTGCAAGGAGGGTAAAGATCTGAATTCAAAACCCTCTTCGAGGGCAAGGAAAGATAAGGAGTGGGAAATAGTTGTAAAGATGGCAATTATTGCCCGTGATCTTATGGTTGGAAATCCAAAGCTTGAAAAAACCGGATTTGGAGAAGAAGCCCTTGGTCATAATGCACTTCTGGCAGGCTTCCAGGGACAACGGCAATGGACAGATCATATGCCCAATGGAGACTTTCTTGAGGCAATACTTTGTTCGTCTTTTGACTGGAACGGAATAAGACCCCCATACCTGGTCGCCACAGAAAATGATGCAATGAACGGAGTGCCAATGATGTTCGGATATCTCCTGACCAACACAGCACAAATGTTCTCCGATATTCGCACATACTGGAGTCCTGCAGCTATTATGAGAGTAACAAAAATAAAGCCTGAAGGGCTTGCTTCCAACGGAGTTATACACCTTATCAATTCAGGAGCTTCGGCACTCGATTTTTCCGGCAAGCAGACTAAAAAAGGAGAATCATGTATAAAGCCATTCTGGGAGATTACAGGCAAGGATGCTGCTGACTGCCTTAAGGCTACACAATGGTCACCGGCAAATACCGGATATTTCAGAGGGGGAGGTTTTTCATCTCAATTCACAACCAGAGATGTAATGCCTTTAACAATCTCCAGGATTAATCTCGTTAAAGGGATCGGCCCTGTTCTTCAGCTTGCTGAAGGCTGGACTGTAGATCTGCCGGAAAAAATGAACAAGATCCTTACCGACAGGACTGACCCGGGATGGCCAACGACCTGGTTTGCACCAAGACTTAACGGACAAGGACCATTTACAGATGTATATTCCGTAATGGCAAACTGGGGAGCAAACCACTCTGCATCAAGTTACGGCCATATAGGGGCTGACCTCATAACTCTGGCTTCGATACTGAGGATACCAGTATGCATGCATAATGTCCCTGAATCTCAGATTTTCCGTCCAAGTTCATGGAATGCTTTCGGAATGAATAAGGAAGCAGGTGATTACAGGGCATGTAATACCTATGGCCCTCTTTATAAATAGTGACTTCCCCCGATTTGATATTTATCATCAAAAGCAGTTCTGGTGTAGTTTTTGTAGTACATTTGTGTTAATTAGAAACTTCGGCATTCACTAATCACCTGTCTTAGAAAACACAATAAAAAATTTATGAAAACAACAATTTGTTCTTTAATAACGATTGTGTCATTTCCATTGTTTTTATTTACCTCTTGCTCCGAATCAGATGGAGGTGGTGGCGGCCAGCAGGATCCATACCCTGCTTATTCTGTCTTTGCCTGGAATGATCTTGGAATGCATTGTCTTAATCCGAGCTACGACAAACTTGTCATCCTTCCACCATACAATAATGTAATGGTTCAGGTAGTAAAAAGAGGGGATCCTCCTCAGATTGTAACATCAGGAATAACAGTATCATATAAGCTTACAAATAACACCTCATCGTATAATAAAGGAGCTTTCGGTGGATTCTGGGATAATTCCTTAAAGCTCTTTAACGTGGACCTTACGCAGAAACATGATATAGGGTTGAAAGGCAATGGACTCTCAGGAAACATGACGGCAGCAAGCGGTTACTTTATTTCTGAAGGAATTCCTGTCGTTCCGTATAATGATAATAGTTCTGTGAGGAATGCTTTCCAGGTAGCAGAAATAACAGTGAAAGATGGAGCAGGTATTGTTTTAGTTCAAACCCAGGCGACAGTTCCTACATCAGATGAAATAAACTGTGCTAAATGCCACGGTGCAAACGCATTTGATGATATCCTTTCAAAACATGATTCTGAACATGGAACTAATTTATCAGCAAATAAACCGGTTCTTTGTGCATCATGCCATCCAAGTCCTGCTTTGGGTATAAATACTGGACCGCAGATGTATCTTTCCCGGGCACTTCATGGATCCCATTCCACGCGAAATGCAGCATGCTATGATTGCCACCCCGGAGCCACAACCAAATGCAACCGGAGTCTGGCTCATACGACAGACAACGGGAACTGTACTACCTGTCATGGAGATATGGCTAATGTTGCCAATACAATTGCGCAAGGTCGTGTTCCCTGGGCCAGCGAGCCTGCCTGTGCAACCTGCCATACAGATGTTACCGGAGTAAGTACAGGTACTGCTTTGTACAGAAACTCTAAAGGACACGGAAATATGTACTGTTCTTCATGTCATGGAAGTCCCCATGCAATGTATCCGTCAAGGGAAGCTACAGATAATTATCAATCAAAACAATACCAGGGGTTTACATCGACGATAAAGACAATAGGAAGCTGTGGTGTTTGCCATGATGATTCAAGAGGCGGAGCGGGAGCCTCATTAGGAGATTTCTCAGAAGTTCATGGAGGCACTAATCCTGAAAAAGTTATCGGTTGCATGGCCTGCCATACATCTGTTCAAACTGACGCAGCAAACTGGCCTCATGCGCATACGTGGAAGAATTCAAATTGATTATGAATTATTTTCCGAATATTGAAACCGGAAATGATAATCCGGTTTTTTTGTTTAAGATATAATACCATGATTAAATTTCAAGCATAAATTATTATTTTTATCAAAATATCCGCCTTTTAATCCGGCAGAATTTTCTTTGGAATTCCCAACAGTAATTAACAAAATCAATTGAATGGAAAATATTCAGGATGAGAGTAAAATCGAAATCGGACCTGAAGCACTTAAAAATCTGGATGTCACCAGAAAATGGACAACATTTCTTTCGGTGCTGGGTTTTATTTTTCTCGGTTTAATTATTGTTGCCGGGTTAGCGACCAGTCTTTTTCTGACAACTTTCAAATCACAGCAAGCGAATCTTGGCATACCTGAATGGCTGATGATTATAGTTTTTATTGTGATCGGGATTCTCTATTTTTTCCCAATTTTTTTTCTGTTTCGTTTTTCCAGGAACACGCGTGATGGGATACATAACCATGACCCTGAGAAGCTCACAAAAGGATTCAGAAACCTGAGGTTATATTTTGCCTATTTAGGAATCATGGTTATACTTGTTCTTACAGTATATTTTATGTTACTAATATTTGCCGGTGCCTCAATTTCATTTCTGAAAGGAATGTAAATATGCAACGGGATATTGTTATAGTTTTTGATTGCGGAGCAACGAATGTCAGAGTTATTGCGATAAACAGTAAAGGAGAGATACTTGCTTCTGAATCCTATACCAACAATCCACGGCCTGATCCTTATCTTCCTGCCTACAGGATCTGGGATATTAATGAGATTTGGGATAAAATGTGCCTGGCGTCACAAAGGGTATTGAGCCTGATCAGCCCTGGTGAAATTCTTGGAGTAACAGTAACCACCTTTGGAGTCGATGGCACACTGTTTAGCAAAGATGGCCGCATGCTTTATCCGGTTATATCATGGCAGTGCGAGAGGACAAATCAAATTATGTCGGATATCAGCAAGTATATTGATCTGGCTGACCTGTATAAAGAGAATGGAGTTTTGCCATTCAATTTCAATACCATAAACAAGCTGATCTGGTTTGCTGAAAACAGACCTGACATTTTAGAAAAAAGTCACAGGTTTCTTTTTATGCCTTCAATCTTCTTATATCTTCTTACCGGTGAAATGTTGAATGACGTCACTATGGCCGGAACCTCGATGATGACATCACTTAAAACCAGAAGATTTTCTGAAAATATACTCAACAAAATTGGCATAAGTGAATCTATTATGGGATCGCCGGCAGAAGCAGGTACTGTTGTTGGAAAAATCACTCAAAAGGCTGCAGGCGAAACATCAATACCTGTGAATACTCCGGTAATAGGTACAGGGCACGACACCCAGTTTGCTGTTTTCGGATCAGGAGCTGAAAAAAATCAGCCCATTCTGAGTTCAGGCACATGGGAAATACTTATGGTCAGGGCTGAAGAATTCAAAACAGGAAATGAACAGCTGGGACTTTCAATTACCACGGAACTGGATTCAAAGCCCGGATTATACAATATCGGAAACCAATGGATTGCATCCGGAGTTATTGAATGGGCACGCAGGAATCTATACAATGATATAAAAGGTGATGCCTATGAAACAATGATATTGGGAGCCGAACGGGTATCTCCAGGTAGTAATGGAGTAAAAGTTATACCAAAATTCTATGAAGAGCTTAGAGGAAAACCAGGAGGACAAATTCTCGGACTTAAAATGGAATCCACACGTGATGAAATTTTCCGGGCTGTCCTGGAATCTTTGTCTGAAAGGCTTGTTGAAGGAAAGCGAGCACTTGAAAATGCCGGCGGATATAAAACTAACAGCATATTATGTGTCGGAGGAGGTTCAAAAAACAGACTGTGGAACAGATTAAGAGCAAATTATACCTGCGTCCCGATAAAAATTATCAGTCACAAGGAAACAACGGTCCTGGGGGCATCATTATTCGTGCAGGCAGCATGTGGAAATTATTCATCTCCCGAGGAAGCGCGATCGGTTATTGATTATAAACATGAAATAATTGAACCAGAGTAACTACCTCACCAAAAGGGTACTTGCCCCCACCCCCCCCCTAAAGGGGGGCTAATATAGGATTTTGAACCGCTTTTAGAGGGCAGGGTCGATAAAGAAAGGACGAAAAGGAAGGTAAGAAAAGGAAGCTGCCGATGAATAAGCCTGAAGATGTAAAACATTTTCATTTAAAATCTGTTACTTAAAAATAACTCTTTAATAATGGATATAGCTTTTTTTAATGGGAGATACATTCCAAAGGATGATGTAAATATAAGTCCTGATGATCGTGGATTTCTTTTTGCAGAAGGCATTTATGAAGTTGTCAGATGGTATGAAGGTTTTTTTTACGATATGGAAAGTCATCTTGCAAGGATGAAAAGGAGTCTGAGGGAAACACTGATTCAGTGGACTGAAGAAGATTCATTCCCGGTAATCGCAGGGGAGCTTATCAGGCTGAATAATCTTGAAAATTCATCCGCTCTGATCTACCTTCAGGTCACAAGAGGTTCGGCTAAGCGGACACACTCTTTCCCTGTTCCTCCGGTAAGTCCCACCGTTTATGCATTTGCAAGAGATTTCGTCCCTGAAAATACAGGTAAGGAGTCAGGTATAGGGATCATGCTGAAAGAAGATATCAGATGGAGCCGGTGTGATATTAAGTCAGTTGCCCTTCTTCCGAATACACTCTGTTTTCAGGAAGCTGTCGGCAAGGGGTTTTTCGAGTGTGCATTTGTAAGAAACGGAATAATTACCGAGTGTTCCCATTCAAATATCTTTTTTGTAAAAAAAGGAATTGTTTATACCCATCCAGAATCAGTTTATGTTCTATCGGGAGTTACCAGAAAAAATATTATGCGCGTTGCCAGAAAAGCGGGAATTCCTGTAAAAGAAGAAGCGATATCTGAAAAAATGCTTGGTGATATTCAGGAAATTTTTATTACAAATACATCTGGTGAAATAACTCCTGTCATCGCAGTTGATAGTCTGATTATTGCCGATGGATTACCCGGTCCTGTCACCAGGATTATCAGGGAAAGGTTCAATGATGAAATATGCTCTTTTAAACATTCCCCAACAGCCCTGAGCTGAAGCTTGAATTTTCATATATTTGCACTGATTTTTTAAACGACCAATATATGATTTTAAGTGAACAGGAGCAGATAAGGCGGGATTCACTTGCTGAACTCCGTAAACTTGGCATAAATCCGTACCCTGCTGCTGAATATAAAACAAATGTTTTTGCAGCAGAAATACTGAATAATTACAGCCCGGAGAAGAATAATTTCCCTGATGTATGTATGGCAGGCAGGATTATGAGCCGCCGTATCATGGGTAATGCCTCTTTTGCAGAATTAATGGATTCTTCGGGAAGGATCCAGATTTATGTTCGCAGGGACGATATCTGCAGCGGTGAGGATAAAACATTATATAACACAGTATTTAAGCATCTTCTTGATATCGGTGATATCATTGGAGTTAAAGGTCATGTTTTTAAAACCCAGATGGGCGAAACTACAGTTCATGTAAAAGAGTTCACATTATTAAGCAAGTCAATCAGGCCCCTGCCTGTTGTCAAAGAAAAGGATGGTGTCATATTTGATGCGGTTACCGATCCGGAGATGCGATATCGACAGAGATATGTTGATCTCATAGTAAATGCAGGTGTTCGTGATGTTTTTCGCAAAAGAACCCAGATTATCCAGTCGATGCGTGAATTATTTAATTCGCGGGGTTACCTGGAAGTAGAGACACCCATTCTTCAGCCGATTCCGGGAGGCGCTTCTGCCAGACCATTTATTACTCATCACAATACGCTTGATATACCTCTCTACCTTAGAATTGCAAATGAACTTTACCTCAAAAGGCTCATTGTAGGCGGGTTTGAGGGAGTATATGAATTTGCCAAGGATTTCCGGAACGAAGGCATGGATCGTACTCATAATCCTGAATTCACGGTTATGGAGATTTATATCGCGTATAAAGACTATAACTGGATGATGAGTTTCACGGAAGAGATTGTAAAAAAAGCTGTCCTGGATCTTCATGGTAAAACCGAAATCGTTTACGGTGACAAGGTCATCAACATGAATCCGCCATACAGACGGATAAGCATGCCTGATGCGATAAAGGAGTATACAGGTTATGATATTTCAGGGATGGAAGAAGACGAAATGAGAAAAGTCTGTGATAAACTTGGTGTTCCACATACACCTGAAATGGGAAAAGGGAAACTAATTGATACCATATTTGGAGAAAAGTGTGAACATAATTTTATTCAGCCGACATTCATTATTGATTATCCGGAAGAAACTTCCCCTCTGACGAAAAAGCATCGCAGTAAACCCGGACTGGTTGAGAGATTCGAGCTAATGATCAATGGGAAAGAGATCGCGAATGCTTACTCTGAACTTAATGATCCAATCGATCAGATGGAAAGGTTTCAGGAACAGTTGCGTCTGTCTGAAAAGGGAGATGATGAAGCCATGTTTATTGACCTTGATTTTGTGCGGGCTCTGGAATACGGAATGCCGCCAACATCAGGAATGGGGATAGGAATAGACCGTCTCACTATGCTTCTTACAAACCAGCCTTCTATTCAGGATGTACTTCTTTTCCCTCAGATGAAGCCAGTGAGTCAAAAGTTAAAAGTCGAAAGTCCAAAGGAAGAATATGTTGAAATGGGAATTCCTGAAGAATGGATCGATCCACTAAAGAAATTAGGATACACAACAGTGGAAAAACTCAGGGAGGTGGAAAAAGCAGGTAAGCTTGCCAACGATCTTAATGGTTTCAACAAGAAAAACAAATTAGGACTGGCAGGATTAAGCCCCCAGGCAGTTGAGACGTGGCTTAATAAATAATCTGAATTAATTGATTCATTTACAGGGGAGTGTTTTCTGACACTCCCTCTTTTTAGCATTATATTCATTTCTGCTTCATAAAATATATTTGCTTTTACTTATTTGTTGGCATAACTTTAAATGTGTAAATAACATACGCACGGGAAGATGGATGATACACCCAAAAAGTTCTCCAGGTTCTGGGAGGAGCTAAAACGCCGGAAAACCGACAGGGTGATTGTTGCATATGCAGCCAGCGCATTTGTTATACTCCAGCTTGTCGAAATTCTTGCAGATGCGTTATCATTCCCATACTGGACTAAAACCTTGGTTATTATTGTTCTCGCGATAGGATTCCCTATATCTGCAGTTTTCTCATGGTTTTTTGATATAACACCAGGAGGTCTTGAAAAAACAAAACCTTTAGGAGCTAGAAAAAGGCAAAATATTGAGAATCAATTGAGAACATGGAGAGAGATTACGCTTATCAGTTTCATTATAATTATTGGCTTGTTGCTTTTTAATATTATCAGTAAAAGAGTTGAATCTGATGAAATCAGAAATTCACAAAAATCACTCGCTGTTCTTCCATTTGAGGACCTGAATCCCGAAGAGGATTCCGAAATTAACAGTGACGGAATTACAACATTCATTACAACTGGACTGTCTGAAATAAAAGAATTTGATGTACTCCCGCGTAGTGTAGTACTTGAATATAGAAATATGCTCGAAAAAAAGCACAAGAATAAATCAGTATCAACTGTAGCTAAAAAGCTAAAGGTTTTCTTCGTTTTAACTGGAGACCTGGTTAAAAGTGGAAACAAAATAATTGTCAGTATAAACCTTCTTATGGCAAAAAAGTCAAAGGTAATACTGGCTAAAAATTACAGTATTAATCAGGAAAATATATTTGAAGGGATAGGTGAAATTATTCTGGAGATTGCTTCAACATTAAGAACAGTTCCAACTCCTGAAGAAAACAAAAAGATAAGGAATAAGCCAACACAAAGCGGTATTGCTTTTATGAATTACATGAACGCCTCGGCCAGTCAAGATGATGCTACTTCCGCATCGTTTTATTTAAACAGGGGTGACAGCATGTTTAAAGATTTTTCAGCTCAGGAATATTTTAATAAAGCTATTGAACTTTATGGTAAGGCAATTGAGATTGACTCAAATTTTGCATTAGCATATGCAAAAAGAGCAATAACAAGGTCATGGGGATATCATACAGAGCATTTAACCGCCGCGGATCATAGAGAAAAATGCAGATTTGATATTGAACGGGCTCTTTATATTAATAAGGATCTGACAGAAGCAAAGGTTGCATGTGGTTTTTACTATTATTATTTTATTAAAGATTACAACAGTGCACTCGAGTATTTCAAACAGGCATCATTAAGCCAGCCAACAAGTTGGGATTGTAAGTATTATATGTCCCTGGTTCTACGAGCAATCGGAGATTGGAGTAGTTCTCAGGAGCTAGTCCGGGAAGTTGCAAAGAATATAAAGGATCCTTTATTTCTTACAAATATTGGCTTATCTTATCAGGCCGTGCATCAATATGACTCCGCCAATTATTACCATGACAAGGCGGCTGAAATAATGCCCAGATGGTCTGCTCCATACGAAAATAAAATTGAATCACTGATCCAGAGAGACGGGAATACAATTGAGGCCGAAATTGTGCTGGATTCGGCAGTTATCAAAACCACAGGAGGAAAATTTCCAAAGTATAAAATAGTTTTCGACTTATATAACGGGAAATTTGAAGAGGCATTGGTCAAAGCTGAAAATACAGATCTAATATACTTTGATAATCAGGGTGATAAATACCTGATTTTTGCTAAGATATATGATAATCTGAATGATCGTGCATTTGCTGCCCAATATTATGAGAATGCCCTGAACTTTTTTGATGAAAAAATAAAGGGAAGTCCGGAAAATGCGTTATTCTTTAGTCTTGCTGGGATTTCAGCGGCTGGATTAAAATATAAAGCCAAAGCCATTGAATACGGGGAGGAGGCATTGAAACTCGCAGGAGTTAATTATATGGAAAAGAACTGGAGAAAGAAAGATCTTGCTCAAATATATGTTATGCTTNGAGAATATGACAAGGCTTTGATCATCATTGAGGAATTATTGAATAATCCTTCAGATTTTTCAATTCAACTACTTCAGATTGATCCGGTTTGGAAAGCATTGAGGAATAAAACAGGATACAGGGAACTAATACGTAAATACTCCTGATACTTTTTACATTTCTTAAAAACTGTTTACAAAAACATATATGTATAACCTTAAAAACCAGAATTATGCCAAACAGTAGCGCTTATATGATGAATGCAAGAGACTGTCGGTACCTTAAGGCGCAACCGGATCTTGCAATTGATGCCTGCGAGGCACTTGCTGCCTACGTAGATGAATGTGAAAAGGCAAAATGCAAACATTTAAATGAGCTTTTTGTCGAATGCGAAAATGCTAAAAAAAGGCTTAACAAGAGACTCGACGAGATTTTTATGAAATTTAATGAGGATCAGGGATAAAGGAATAACCGGGAAGCTGATCTTTTTTGTTAAATCTTTTTCAAGAATATTTTCCAGATAATTCCGTTAGCTGCAAAAATTGTATTTATCTGGGATGTCTGTTCTTTATATTTTCCAAAGTCCTGATGAGTACCCGTTCTATTATAATAATTGCATTTAAGGAATTTGATAATCTTGGCGTCGGTTATTTGGCTTCAGTATTGTCCAGCGAAGGTTATAATCCCCGAATAATTGATATTCGTGACGGTAAAAAAGAGATACTAAATGAAATCAATAAAACTAAGCCATTTATTGTAGGATTCTCAGTCATATTTCAATATTATATCAACGACTTTAAAGAGCTTGTCGACTATCTGAGGAATTCGGGTGTTTCATCTCACTTCTCTGCAGGAGGACAATATGCAAGCATGAGGTATTACGAACTGTTCAATCTGATTCCATCGCTCGATTCAATTATAAGATTTGAGGGAGAATATTCATTCCTTGATCTTGTGAACTCGATATATTCAGGGACAGGATGGAAAAATATTAAGGGGCTTGTTTTTAAAGAAAATGGCAAAATCATTTCTAATCCCATCCGTCAGCCTGAAATGGATCTTGACAAATTTCCCATTCCTATAAGGTCCCAGCCGGAAGAGTATGTCTTGGGAAAAAGATTTGCAACAATTATTGCAGGAAGAGGCTGTGTTAACAATTGTTCTTTTTGTAACAATACTGAGTACCTTAAACAAGCTTCATTTCCAATTAAACGTCTGAGAAAACCAGAAAAGGTAGTTGAGGAACTGGAATTTCTGTACAAGAATAAGCATTGCTCAGTTTTTCTTTTCGAGGATGATGATTTCCCGGTCAAGAATATAACAGGGTCCGATTGGATTGAAAGATTCTGCAATGAGCTTGAAAACCGCAATCTCGTAGGCAAAATAGTATGGAAAATAAATTGTCGGCCAGACGAGATTGAGTTTGACCGGTTTTCTTTAATGAAGAAACATGGATTATTCCTTGCCTTCCTGGGAATAGATGATGGTACAGATGATGGTTTGACCAGTCTAAATAAACATATGACAGTTGAAGAAAGTCTAAGAGGCATCAATATACTTAAAAAGCTTAAAATTGGCTTTGATTACGGATTTATGCTTTTCCAACCCTCATCAACCTTCGGGTCAATAAATAAAAACATGGATTTCCTCAGACAGATCTGTGGAGATGGAACAACTCCTGTTACTTTTCTTAAACTAAGTCCTTTTTTCGATACAAGAGTTGAAAAAGAACTTACCAAAGCAGGAAGATTAAAAGGCAATCCGGGTTTTTACGATTATGATTTTTTAAATCCATCCCTTGATNTTTATTTTAATTTTATCCAAGATTCATTCATGGAATGGAACAATGATGAGGAAGGTCTGGTAAATATTGAAAAATGGGCCCGGAATTATTTTCTGGTATTTTCACATTTCTTTGATTCGAATTCTGAAGTAGAGGCATTGTGGTTAAAAACTAATAAATATATTGCAGAGAGTAATTTTTACATCCTTGACAGGATGCAAGAGCTTTCAGCAATTTTCGAGAAAGGTGGGTTAAACAATGGAAATTTCGAAAATCTGACTAAATACAAAATAAACATTAAAGAAAAACACGATCATTACAAAGAACAAGTCGGTAATTCGGTTCAAAGACTTAGTCGCATCGCAGAATATCAGAGGTTAAGACATTCGTTCCCTGGCTTATTGAGATAATTATAAATACGCTATCGAACACATAAATATCAGAATAGAATCGAGTTTTGAACAGATAAAATAAACGTGCATGGTTTCCGTTGTTAAACTATAAAAGGATGAACAAAATCATCCGTTATCAGGTTAATCATAATTATTAAGACATTACAAATGCCAATCTATAAAAAGATACTCCCAATATTTTTGTCGTTATTTTGCTTTNTTCAGTCCTTCGGTCAGCAGATGCCTTTCAACCCTGTCTCCTATCGGATTTTTACCCCGTTTTTGTTTAACCCTGCCATTGCCGGAAGTAAAGATTACCTTTCACTGGACTTAATTGCCGGATTCCAGGGAAGTTCTTATTCACAAGCCCTAAGCGGAAACACAAGAATATCAAAAAAGATTGAAGGTTACCGGGAACTCGGTACTTCATATTCATTTACAAATTTTGGGGTAGGATTTTCAGGCTTTAATGAATATAATTCAAATGATTCAACTCATAATGCAGGAATTACCGGCGGTATGGCATACCATATTCCCCTGAATAAAAAAGCATTGTCATTTCTGTCGATTGGTGCATCGTTGAAAGGGATGTACCATTTTTATGACGGGAATCCTGATCAGGGCATTCCTTCCAAAGAATTCTATTCTCCAAACCTCGATCTTGGCATCTACTATTATGATCCCAAGCTCTACGCCGGACTTTCAGCTACCAATCTACTCAATCAGCCAAAGGATACTTCTACTCTGACAAATTATCAGATACCAATTTCGCGGCAGTATAATTTAATAGCAGGATACAAAATTGTCCTTAGCCGTGACCTGAATATAGTTCTGGAACCTGCAGTGATAATCCATACTGATGATTCTCTTTCATTCGATATCAGTGAAAACATTGAGCCAATTCTTAAACTGTATGCAGGGAATTTTTGCCTTGGAACTTATTTCAACGACTATAGTAAAATTTCATTCTTCTTNCAGTATAAATATCCGAGGTTTTATGTAGGTACTTTCTTTGCTTTGCATAAAGATTCACCATATTTTAAAACTCCCTTAACTGCTGAAGTTGCTTTTGGAATTAATTTTTCCCATAACAAATCGGGTTACACTAAAAACGGACGCTGGTAAAAATGTTTTTCATCAAAAATATGAAAAGACAAACAGGCATTTCCCTTCTTTTAGCATCATTTTTCATGACTGCTCTTAGTATCGGAAAAGAGAATTCCGGAGCAGGAGTGGTCTTAAAATCTGTTCCGTCCCTGGTTTCAGATACACTTGATATTTCTAAGTTTATTAGAATCAACAANTTCTATCTTGAAATCATACCTCCCTCTTCCGGTGTTCAGTTTTATCATGATGGTATTGTTTTTCTTTCAAATTCCAAAGCAGAGGTTAATATGCCGGAAACCCACACCTCATTTGGAATAGTCGAAGCTTTTTTTGCGGTCTGCAAAGACACTACCATTGGTAACCATGCAGCATTTTCCGCTTCCAACCCCTGGGAAGTGCCTTGCGACGCCATGACTTTTAACAGTGATTATTCTGTAATGTACTATACCAAGTGGCCAGGAAAAAAGGAATCCGAGAAAATATATCAGGCTAAATATCAATTAATTAAAAACGGAAAGCATGAGTGGTTAATCGATGCCAAACCTTTAAGCTTTTGCAGCGATAATTCAGTATATACACACCCGGCCCTGTCAGCCGATGGTGAAAAAATGGTTTTTTCGAGCAACAGGAGCGAGAGTTACGGAGGACTCGATTTATTTATTTCATATAAAGAAGAAAATGGCTGGTCCTCTCCTGAGAATCTCGGGAATAAAATAAATACAAAAGGGAATGAATTGTATTCATTTCTTGATCAGTATGACAATTTGTTTTTTTCTTCCGACGGCATTGAAGGTTTCGGCGGATATGATATTTATTTCTGCAGGTATAACGGACATGGGTGGGATAAGCCTGTGAATCTTACAAAGGTAATCAATTCTGAAAATGATGATGTTGCATTTAAACTCAGCCGGCCTGACGGAAAATCAGCATTCTATACAACAAGGACTAAAACAGGTAACAAATCGTCTCAGCTATTAAGAGTTACATTCAGGGATCAATATTCACTTAATAAATTGACAAATCTGTCAGATGCATTTAAATACATAGCTCAGGCTGGATTTTCGTCTGCCGAAGCTGCCATTACTAAGACGGCCAGTCAGGTTGAAGCTANTAAGCATGACAAAGAGCCTGTTAATGAACCTGTTAAGACGCAGAAAGCGAGTGAAATCATAGAGGAACCAGTAAAACTAGCTGCTGTAAAGGCACCAACATCCGGTGATGCAGTTATTTATCGTGTTCAATTTTCAGCAAGTGCGAAATCCAAAGGAAGCTATGAAATCACTGTTGGCGGGAAAAAATTTAAAACCTACGAATATTTATATAATGGCGCTTACCGTTCATGCGCTGGTGAATTCAGCACTTCTGCACAAGCATCTAACCTGCAGAGCATGTTGAAAAAGGGAGGTTATCCTGATGCTTTCGTAGTAGCTTTCAAAAACAATGTAAGGTTTACAGGAAATATTCAGTCTCTTGAAAAATCGCAGGAACAACCTGGCCAAATTCCCTCTTCTGAAGCAACTCAAACTAAGAAAGTAACTGAAATCAAACAGGAACCGGCAAAACCTCCTGTTCAGAAACAATCAGCATTAAGTGATGCACTTGTATACCGTGTCCAGTTTTCAGCTAGCATGAAACCTAAAGGAAGTTATGAGATAACTGCTGGTGGAAAAACATATAAGACATACGAATATCTCTCAAATGGAGCTTACTGTTCATGTATCGGTGAATTCAGTACTTCTACTGCTGCTGCCAGCCTGCAAAAGATAATGAAACAGGAAGGTTATCCTGATGCATTCGTGGTGGCGTTTAAAAATAATGTAAGGTCAACTGATCCTGCTTTGTTTAAAAAATAAACAATGGTCTTTTAACCTTAACTTCTTACAAGGATGAGATTTCTTTGATAATAAGGAAACTGGAACCTCTTATTCTTTTGTTGGCATCTCCAAATCCCGAAACCAGCTTCCTGAGAAGATTGAAATAGAGAGCCAGATACAGCAAAAATAAGACAAGCCAGATGACGATCAGATTAAACCAGAACGTATCTATCTTTAAGTTACCTATAATTTTGAATGGCGCACAAAAATGAGCGCGGCCATAGTTAGTTGTCGGAGGCATGTAAATTGGCTGATATTTCCGGATTATTCGTCTTGAGGTCTGAACAGATTTTTCAACCATATCATCATTAAGAACAAAAGTCGCTAATGATTTATTGGTATAATCCGTTTCCAGACGAATTAAATTTAAGCTGTCGTTTTTGTTTTTCGCAATTGTTTTAAGGAATTTATCTCTCAAATCCATTGAATGTCTGTTGTTAATTCCGAATATCTTTGACAGGTGATAAAGGTACCCTTTTTGTTTAAGAGCCAGNGAATCGAATTTTCCTTCATTTAATAACCTTGTAAGACTTCCAGGCATACTAAAACCGGCTTCTTGCGATAATTGTTCAATATGATAATTTATTATTTCTAAATAATTCTTTACAGTATCGTTCAGTGTCATCGCTGTCTGACAATAATAAAGATCCTTATTAAGAGCAGGTATTAGATAACCATCAAAATAACTATGACGACTTACTTCCATATCATAAGGGAACCGTATTTTTTCATACCTGTTATTTTTATACTGTTCAACTGCCAGAGCTTCAAATGACCACCGCGAAGGCATCAGTTCCCCGATGAATGGCACATATTCATTTGATGCTCTATTATTTATATGAAGTTTGTCATATTTTACGAGCACCCCGCTGAACAGCATCTGCGGTATTATGATAAACGGGATCAGGATATAAATTGTGATAACCGAGTTAAGGGCTGAGGAAAGATTAAGTCCTATCATATTAGCACAGCAGGAAGTAGTAAATAAAACCAGCCAGTAATGGAAAGTCATTCCTTTAATTTCCAGAATTGAATTACCAACGAGGATGTAGGATATTGTCTGAATAGCTGATATCAGAAACACAATAATTATCTTGGAATTTATATAGCTGAACCAGCTCAGGTTTAAGAACGACTCCCGCTTAAGGATCTTCCTGTCTTTCAGGATTTCTTCAGAACTTATGATGAGACCAAAGAACATGGCAGTAATAACACTCATGAAAATATAAGCTGGCAGGTTGACATTTTCGATGAATTGGTACGTGCCTCCCTTTGCATACCTTGTGAAATACCCTAGTATTAATGCAAGCAATGGTGCCCCAAACATGCTTATCAGGATATATTGTCTGTTTGCCAGCTTAGACAGAATATCTCGGGTGAAAAATATTCCTGTTTGTCTGAGTTTTCCGGGAATACTATAGAAATTCTCTGGTAACTTCTTTTGATGTACTTGTGTAAGCCTGGGAAGCTCTTTATGTTTCTCCCTGAACAGGTTTGACCATTCTTCGGGAGTGATCTTCCGTGTCTGGGTAAGCTTGCCGTGCTCATTAACTATTTTTGCCTCAACAATCTGGAGAATCTGCTCAGTATTTATGTTGCCACACAATATGCACTGGTCTTCTTCCGGATTTGCCTGCATGCTTTGGGTCTTGAAATAAACAACCGCCGAATTGGGATTACCATAGAATATCTGGTGACCTCCTTTGTCAAGGATTATGATTTTATCAAACAGCTTGAACAGATCGGAACCTGGCTGGTGAATATTAACGATAACCAGTTTCCCCTTGTAAGTCTGCTCCTTAAGAAGGTTAATAACGACCTCTGAATCAACTGACGATAATCCGGAAGTAGGTTCATCAACAAAAAGAATATATGGTTCACGAATCAGCTCCAGGGCAATATTGATACGTTTTCTCTGTCCGCCACTTATTACTTTATCTAATGGATTCCCTACCTTCAGATCCCTGACCTCCCAGAGGTCCAGATCGACCATAATCTTACCTATAATTTTTTTTATCCTGGCTTTTGGTAAATTGCTCAGGCACAACCGGGCATTGAAATATAGATTCTGGAATACCGTAAGTTCTTCAATCAGAAGGTCATCCTGGGGAATATATCCGATAATTCCCTTAAGCTTATCCTTTTCGTTTTCGTTATTAATATTAAATCCGTTAATGAGGATACTGCCACTTTGTGGTTTTATATTCCCGTTCAGAAGGTTCAGAAGTGTCGATTTACCTGTGCCGCTTACTCCAAGAATTCCAACCAGCTGGCCGGATTCTTCGTAAAAGTTAAAATTCTGGATTCCGTTTTCACTTTCGGCAAAACGGAATGTCACATTATCAGCAGTAAGGGAGATCTTTGTTTCAAGTTTTGAATCATTGAAATAACCGAAGACTTCGGAATAATAAATTGTATTTAAGCCCTGTCCCTTTATTGTTGAACCGTTATCGAACAGATATGATTGCCTTGATAAGATATTTTGTCCGTTAAGGAAAAGGTTTCTGTCGCCGTTATATCTTAAAATAAAAGTTTTAACACTGACAATATTAAGAAAGATAAGTTCACCGGAAAAATTGGAGTTGTAAATATGTTTTATTTTCCGAAACTTACATACCGGATTATTATTTATCACAAGAAGTTTATCTTTTTCATGAATCTTGGATACCGGATCAATAATAAAACTTTTAATGTTCCTGTATTCATTTTCCGGAATGTTCAGTGCAAGTGCCACTATCATCAGAAAATCGATCTCATTGGCTGTGATTTCTTTTCCGTAAGAAATAAAATCAATAAGCTGAATTATTATGTATATCTTTTGTTTCTGGCGGAGCTCCTTGTTGATTCCCTCACATATCCGTTTAATTCTTAAGGTCTTAAGAGCTTGAATATCGAAATCGCCTGTACTCATGGTTATTGCTTCCTTATTTAGGAATAAATCGAGGTATTCCTCAAATATTATAAGGTATTTTTCAACCAGCTCACTATTCAGGTGACGGGCAAGAAATGATTTTACAACATTTTTCTCCCTGGCGGAAATTTCGTTAACATTCCCTATATCACTGACCAGGGCAAAGAGCTGCATTAGAGTTCTCAGGATAGGCTCACTCATAAATAGATTTATTGAGTATTGTCCGGATTAAACCAATCCAAGTTAAATAAAAATTTATTTCCGCCAACCTGAATCATTAACTTTCCTGTTTTAAATTTCAGGTTATATTTGTACCTTAGAAATTCCAGTCAAATGCTTATCTTGCTTAAACACCCTTTGCTTACTCATAAGCTTACCCAGTTGAGGCGCAAAGAAACTTCCACAAAAGATTTCCGGGAAACACTTGATGAAATTGCCGGATTGATGGCTTATGAGGTTACAAATGATCTTCCACTTAAAATTGTTTCTATTAATACACCTCTTTCCAAATGCCAGAGCGGAGAGGTAGCTATGGATATTGTTCTCGTTCCTGTTTTAAGAGCGGGTCTTGGGATGGTGGCCGGGATAACTAAACTGCTTCCTTCAGCAAAGGTTGGACATATTGGCATGTATCGGGATCATAAAACACTTGAGCCCCTGACATATTATACTAAACTTCCTGACAACCTGCAGAATGCCATAGTAATGGTTCTCGACCCTATGCTTGCAACCGGCGGCAGTTCAGGAGCAGCAATTAAAGTGCTTAAAGATAATGGGGCAAAAACAATTAAACTTGTATGTGTGGTCGGTGTCCCAGAAGGTGTCAGAAAAATTGAGTATGATCATCCTGATGTACAAATATACCTTGCTGGTCTCGATGAACGGCTAAACGAAAATGGATATATTTTGCCTGGCCTTGGAGATGCAGGCGATAGACTTTTCGGAACCTGATCCAAATATCAAGGCTATTTCAGAAAGTTTAAAGTATATTTTAGATATACATTATTCAAAGGACAAAAGCCACTTTTACTGACATTTGACTGACCTTCTCCTAAAACATAATACAGAAATTCAAGTACTGCAGGATCAGTAGGCTTACCCATTGAACCCAATGTAAGCTCCCGGCATAGCTGGTCAGGGAAAAAACCAAGCCACAAGCTGCGATGAGCTTCGCGAAGGTTAGAAAAGGGGACCTCCACTCTGTCAATTTTGTTATCAAAATCAAGGTCAGCAGGTATTATCTGAATATCCTTTGTACGTTCTCCGGTTGTGGTATCAAAAGCATATGAGAAGTTACAGAATCCTATTGCAAGAGGATTATCCTGAATACTTTTAATCATCTCATCATCCCCGTTCACCCCTATTCCCCTCAGATCAGAAGATTTTTTGTAAATGAACTGAGCCAGAACATCTGCTGCTCCTGATTCATCTGCTCTTATATAAACAGAGATCTTATCTTTAGCAACGGTGTCAAGGACTTCTCCCCATGTCATTTGTTTACCCGATGTAAAGATGTGCATGAACTCATCCGGACTTATACCCTGGTTCAGTATTTTTTGAATGTAAGGATTTTTCTGATTAACAATAGGAGCCACTCCATCCTTTGCAACAGGAATTACAAGGATGCCGTCATTGATCTCTTCATCATTAAGTGGACGGGAGATCATAGCAAGCTGGCATTTGCCAGTAAGCAGATCAGTAATTCCTTCACCTGTAGCCGCTTTTTTAAGTTCAATTTTCACTCCCGGATGAATAACCATAAATTCATCAGCCAGCCTGGATATCAACGGATAAAGTGCATAAGCACCACTGATCAGGAAACTGCCTTTAAGATCACTTTTTACCTCAACCGGAGTTTTTGTTGGCTCTTTTTCAACTTTTGGGGAATTACAACCGAAAATTAGAACCACAGCTATAATTGGAATAACAGCCTTTGTATGAACCATTTTTTCTTTAAAGTTAAATATTTTCCTCCTTCCTGACAATAGAATTTAAACAAAATGCCATCTTTTTTAATTGAATATTAGTTTAATGTCTCAGAACAAATTTGCTATTTTAGAATCCTTATTTAACCTTTTGCAGTGCCTGTTGTTATTCAGGTACAATTTTTACAAATTATCCTAATAATGACCGCTCCTGTAATAGAAGTCAAAAATGTCTGGAAATCTTTTAAAACAGTTCAGGCAGTAAAAGGAATTAATCTCACCATTCAGAAGGGTCAGTTTACTGCACTTCTCGGTCCCAACGGAGCCGGAAAGACTACCCTGGTAGAAATGATTGAAGGAATCCAGAAACCTGATAAGGGTGATATTACGATAACGGGCAAACACTGGAAAGGCAATGAGGATGAGCTTCACAGGATTATAGGCCTTTCACTTCAGGAAACAAGGTTTATCGATAAGCTGCGGGTAACTGAAACCTTACAGCTATTTGCAAGTTTTTTTAACCTTGGCAGAGAAAGGGTCAGTGAGATAATTAACATCGTCGGTCTCGGGGAAAAAAGAAAATCCTATGTAGTAAATCTGTCAGGTGGACAAAGGCAACGTCTGGCAATAGGGATAGCCCTTATTAATACTCCGGCAATACTCCTTTTAGATGAGCCTACTACCGGTCTTGATCCAAATGCTAGNCGCGAGATATGGGATATCCTTCACAGATTGAAAAATGAATCTGAGACATCAATGATCCTGACTACTCATTACATGGAGGAAGCTGAAAATCTTTGCGATTATATAGTAATAATGGATAATGGAATCATCCTCCGTGAAGGAACACGCGACCGGTTGCTTCAGGAAGCCAGGACCCTTGATGACCTGTTTGTTTCGTTGACAGGAAGGAGGATCTATGAATAGACTACTACGCTTTAATCAGTTATGGCATCTCACACTAGCCCTGTTCCGTGAAATCACAAGGGAACCCGGAGTCCTCTTCTGGGGAATACTATTTCCTATCCTTATGTCATTGGGGCTTGGACTGGCCTTTACGAGGAAAGCTGACGTAACCCGCAAAGTGGCAATTATCAGGTCACATGAAACTTCTGAAAAAGCAAATTCTGAAATATTCAGATTCCTTGAAACGAATTGTAAAATACAACAGCCTGATGAAAAAGATTCATTCAGGTGGATGTATGAACTTAAAGATGATAAACTTGGTAATACAACCTTTCTTTTTTATGAGCTGGAATGGGATGAGGCAATGGTGATGCTAAAAAGAGGCACCGTTAACCTTATTCTGAAAAACAATAATGGTGAAACTGAATATCATTTTGATCCTATTAATTCTGATGCTGAGCTGACATATCTTAAGCTCAGGGGATTAATAGGAACAGGCCGAGCACTTCCAGCCGAGAGCAATACTGAAATTAAGCCTTTAACTGTTATTGGAACGCGGTATATTGATTTTCTGATTCCCGGTCTGATAACTCTGGGTGTGATGATGTCGTCGATGTGGGGAATCAGTTATGGTATAATTGAAAAACGTTCCAAAAAACTTCTTCGTCGTCTTGTTGCAACGCCAATGAAGAAATCACATTTTCTCATTGCCCTTATAACCGTAAGGGTGACAATGAACTTCATTGAAGCCCTGGCATTAATCCTTTTTGCCATTATTGTATTCAATTTGACGATACAGGGAAGCCTTTCAGCGCTGATACTCTTGTTTATTGCTGGCAATATTGCATTTGCCGGAATAGCAGTTTTTGTTTCTTCACATACCTCCAATACTGAGGTTGGTAACGGACTGATAAATGCTGTCGTTATGCCAATGATGGTTCTATCAGGAATATTCTTCAGTTATCAGAATTTTCCTGATTGGAGTGTAAATGTCATCAAAGCTCTTCCGCTTACAATGTTAACTGACGGAATCAGAGGAATATTTAATGAAGGAGCCGGAATTAATGAAGCTGCAGTTCCAATACTGGTACTTTCTGCAACTGGCATTATATTTTTTGGTGCAGGTTTGAAAATATTCAAGTGGCATTAAAACTTATAATTCTTCGTGATCCTTTGTGTCATCCTTTGTGCACCATTTTGGTAAAAAAATTTTAACCGTAAAGTACCACCAAGTACGCACAATGTGATACAAAGGAATAATGTATTGAACTTAAATTTCTATCTTTTTAAGATCCCCGTTAAAATTCAGGATTTCTCCCTTTATGGTCGGAGATGAAAATGAATTCTCCTTATATTTTATTAATAGAGGTTGACCTGCATTTGAAATTACCTTTAAAGATTGGAGTACACCTTTTTTCCAGGAATACTCAAGTTCAAATCCACCTCTTGCTCTGATCCCTTTTATATGACCTTCTGTTATACCATCAGGCAGGGCCGGCAGAATATCAATCTGATCAAGATGACTTTGAATTAACATTTCTACTATACCTGCAGCTCCGCCGAAATTACCGTCAATCTGAAAAGGCGGATGTGCGTCAAAAAGATTNGGATATGATCCACCTCCTGATGATCCTCCACCTGTTGCTTTTGCAGAAGATTGCCCTTCGGGTCGCAAAAGCATCTGCACCATTTTCCAGGCATGATTACCATCTTTGAATCTTGCCCAGAAATTTATCTTCCATGCAAGACTCCATCCGGTCCCTTCATCACCCCGTGCAATAAGTGATCTTTTCGAAGCCTCCATGAGATCAGGAGTCTCTTTCCAGGTAATCTCCCTTCCGGGATAAACACCCCAGAGATGCGAGACATGTCTATGCTTGTTATCAGGGTTATCGATATCCTCCATCCATTCCTGAAGCTGCCCAAACCTGCCAATCTTATATGGCGCTATCATGGGAAGTATCTGTCTGAGTGTGTCTGAAAACGATTTATCGGTATTCAGTATTTCACTCGCCCCAATACATGCTTTAAAAAGGCTTTTAATTATCTGATGATCCATCGTGGGTCCAGCCACAAGTCCCCCGTTTTCAGGTGAGTTGGACGGAGAAGATACTAACCATCCTGTTTTTGGGTCAGCGGTGAGAAAATCAACATAAAATCTGGCTGCACCTTTCATTACTGGCCATGCCTTGTCATGAAGAAAATTCACATCCCTGCCGAAGAGAAAATGTTCCCAGTAATGATGTGCCATCCATCCGCCTCCTGAAACCCATATCCCATGATCAGAAGCATTAATTGGAGCAGCTCCACGCCATAAATCAGTGTTATGATGCAAAACCCACCCTCTGGCATTATAATGATTCTTTGCAACCATTTCACCCGAAGATACCACCTCACCGATCATCTTGAAAAGAGCTTCGTGGCACTCTGGAATATTTAAAATTTCCACAGGCCAGTAATTCATCTCGGTATTAATATTTACAGTGTACTTACTATCCCACGACGGATTGAGCTTATCGTTCCAGATTCCCTGCAGATTTGCCGGATAAGTACCCGGACGACTTGACGATAACATAAGATAGCGGCTATACTGAACATATAAGGCTGCAAGAGAATTATCCATTTTTTCGGGAATTCTTTCTATCCTTTCATCGGTTGGCAAAAGTTCAGTCCCCGAAGTGCCGAGATTAATTGAAAACCTGCTGAAGTATTTTTGATAATCAGAAATGTGCTTCTGTTTAAGCTGCATGTAATCCTGACTTCCTGCATCAACCAGAAACTGCCTGCATTTTGCATCCGGATTACCAGAAACATTCCATGGATCAACAAAGTTTGTAGCTGCTGTGAGCCAAATTGATGCCTCATTTGCCTTTTCAATGTGCATTTTATTTCCGGCTAAAGAAATCTTACCTCCCTTTGTAGTTACTCTAACTAATGCTGTTCCGTAAAGAACACCATCTTTTACTCTGACTTTAAGACTTAAAGTGCCATCTTTTTCAGGAATCACAGAAAATCCTTCATGAAGAGCTGTCATTGAAACATCAAAAGTCAGTGCTTTTTTNCTATTGCATATAAGATTAATCAGGATCACATTGTCAGGATAGCTTGCAATATATTCCCTTGTATAATCATAACCACCGGCTTTATAACTTGTTTTACAAACTGCATTTGACAAATCAAGTTCCCGTCTGTAATCTGAAATGCTCTCATTTTCCGGAAAAGTCAGCCATAGATCCCCGAAAGGCTGGTATTTTTTCTGATGGAGAGGGACACTCATAAACCTCTCGAGAGCCAATTTCTCGGCCTCTTTTTGTTTTCCCTGCCAGATCAGATCCCGTATTTTTCCCAGGTACTGTGAAGCTTCCTTATTTGAATAATCATGCGGTTCGCCTGACCAAAGTGTTTCTTCATTAAATTGGATGTGGTCTTCCGATATTCCGCCATATATCATTGCACCTAAGCGGCCATTCCCGACAGGNAAAGCTTCCTCCCATTTTTGGGCTGGTTTTTCATACCATAACGTTAGGTTTTCCTTTTCCTGATCTGTGCAGCTAACCGACTGGGCAATTACAAATGCAATTATTGCAGGAATTATGACTCTCTTCATCTCTGATTGTTTTAATAGGTAATATCACTAAGATACAAACTAATTATTTCATGGTAAATCTGCTAAAGTTTTTTAAACTCTGTGCAACGTTCCGTTTTTCAATCGGTCTTTAATCAGGAAGAAAATCAAAAATAAATAGAAAAGGACATGAAAAATCTGAAGCATTTTATGGTCGCCATACTCTGCCTGGTCATAACAGCTGGACTGGATGGTCAGATCCACAGAACAATTTACGGGAATAACCATGTGGTAAAAAAAGACCGTGAAGCCGGAAAATTTACAGGATTAAGGGTCAGCAGCGGGATTGATGTTTATCTGAAACAAGCTGATGATGTTTCGATTGCTGTAGAGGCGGATGAGAATCTTCATGAATATATCCTGACAGAGATCAGGGACGGAGTTTTAAATGTTTATACTGAGGTTAATATCAGGGAAGCTGAAAAGAAAGTGGTATATGTTTCAATGAAAGAGATCAATTCGCTTAAAACCTCAAGTGCAGGAGACATTATTGGTGAAACACCCATCAAGACTGAAAGCCTGGAATTATCGGCCAGCAGTGCGGGTGATATTAAACTGGAGGTGTATACAAAAGAGATTGAGGCTAATATAAGCAGTTCGGGGGATATTACCCTTTCAGGCGAATCAGATGTTCTTAAGGCCGGTTTAAGCAGCGCCGGCGATCTTAATGCCTACGCATTGGAAGTCAGGGAAGCTGATATCTCTGCTTCCAAGTGCAGGTGATGCAGATATCAGTGTTTCCGAAAGGCTCAGGGCAAGAGCTTCAAGTGCAGGTGACATAAATTACCGAGGTGATCCTAAATACCTTGACGCCCACTCGTCCAGCGCAGGCGGGATACACAGAAAATAGTCTTTTTTAATTTATATAATTCCTTATTTATAAAAAATGTCTGCAGTATATCCTGCCGGCATTTTTTTTAACTTTGTGATGTAACCTGCCGGGATCAGGCATTGGATTACCTGAAATCACTAATTCAAGATAATATGCGAATCGAGCTTAAGAGAGATTTTAAATGGTCATTGGTAGTTCCGACCAGTATGGGTGTACGAATTACCCCTGTCAACGGACAACCCGTCCATTGCAGCGATATGTTTCACATGCAGGTCACCAGCGCTGAGACCAATGTGGCCAGTGTTCCATCATTCCTCGGACTTCCGGTCAAGGTCCTTACAACTTTTGTAAAGGAGAGTCCTATTGCAAGGATGATTAAGGATAACCTTTCAGCCCGGCATATGGAATATGAAGGGGTCGATGTTGAGCAAGGAGGGCCATGGGGTTACAGGCATCAGTTCAACATAGCCGACAGTGGTTATGGTTCCCGCGGACCAAGAGTTCAGAATGATCGCACAGGTGAAGTAGGAAGGACCCTGAATGTAAATGACTTTGACCTGAACAGATTATTTGGTAAAGAAGGAGTTCAGATTCTTCACCTTTCCGGGCTAATTGCAGCATTATCTCCCGAAACAAGTAATTTCTGCCTTGAGCTGGCAAGAACAGCCAGGAAAAACGGAACAAGGATTTCATTCGATCTCAATTTCAGAGCTACCTTCTGGAAGAACAGGGAAAAAGAGCTTTCATCTGTTTTTAAGGAAATAGCGGGCATCTCAGATATACTGGTTGGCAACGAAGAGGATTTCCAGCTTTGTCTTGGAATTCAGGGTCCTGAAGAGGGAGGAAAAGACCTGGCGGCTAAAATCGAAAGCTTCAAAGAGATGATCAAAAGAGTAAAAAAAGAGTTTCCCGGAACTTCAGTATTTACAACTACCCTTCGTCAGGTTATCAGCTCTAACGATCATCTCTGGGGTGCTATTATGCTCGAAGGCGATACCTGGCATATTGTTGAGCCGCNCGAAATTCATATACTTGACAGGATTGGAGGCGGTGACGGTTTTGTTGGAGGTTTGCTTTATGCGATCCTCAAGGGATGGGAACCAGAAAAATGGATCCAATTTGGGTGGGCTACCGGGGCACTGGCCACAACTGTTCTTACTGATTATGCTCAGCCTGCAGATGAAGAACAGATCTGGAGTATCTGGAAAGGAAACGCAAGAGTAAAAAGATAAAATAATTTTACCGCTGATCACGCTGATCTTCGCAGATCTGATCAAACATCTGCGATAATCTGCGAAATCAGCGGGAAATTATATTAAGCCAGTTTATGTTTTTTTACAAACTCATCAATAACCTGTGATAGATTCGGATCGCCAATCTCNTGCAGATCGTAATAAACCCTGGTATTCGGCTTTTTGATTTTTATAATCCTGTTAAGGTCAATTGGAGTAGCAATAATGACACTGTCACAATCAGTATTGTTAATTGTTTTTTCCAGATCTTTCAGCTGTTGTTCTCCATATCCCATGGCAGGAAGAAGTGTTCCAATTCCAGGGTAAAGCCTGAATGTTTCACTAAGTCTTCCGACAGTATAAGGCCGGGGATCAACAAGTTCAGCTGCTCCGAATTTTTTGGCAGCAACCACACCTGCTCCAATCTTCATTTCACCGTGAGTAAGAGTCGGTCCGTCTTCAACAACAAGCACTCTTTTACCCCTGATAAGTGAAATATCATCAACCCTGATAGGAGATGCACCATCAACCACTATTGCTTTTGGATTTACTTTTTCGATACTCTCTCTTACTATCTGGATTGCTTCCGGCTCAGCGCTGTCGATTTTATTAATGACAACAACATCAGCAATGCGAAGCGTAACTTCACCGGGATAATATTTAAGTTCATGTCCTGCTCTGTGCGGGTCAGTAACCGTAATCATCAGATCAGGTTTATAAAAAGGAAAATCATTATTGCCTCCATCCCATACAACCACATCACATCCTTTTGGATCCTTTTCAGCTTTGCGGAGGATTGCTTCATAATCAACTCCGGCATAAATTACGTTTCCCCTTACCACATGAGGTTCGTACTCTTCCATCTCCTCAACTGTGCATCTATGCTTTTCAAGATCCTTAACTGTGGCAAACCTTTGCACTTTCTGTTCTACCAGATTTCCGTATGGCATCGGGTGCCTGACAGCTACCACCTTAAGTCCTTTGTTCATAAGAAGCTCTATTACCCTTCGTGATGTCTGGCTTTTTCCGCACCCGGTTCTTACAGCTCCCACCGCAATTACAGGTTTTATGCTTTTTATCATTGTATCGGCTGGTCCCAGCAGAACAAAATTCGCACCTGCAGCATTCACTATTGCGCTAACAGACATCACTTTCTGATATTTAACATCACTATAAGAAAATACACAATCATTTACTTTGTACTTATGTATTAACAGCGGAAGCTCCTTTTCAGGGAAGATAGGAATTCCTTTCGGGTATAACTTGCCTGCCAGTTCTTTCGGATATTTCCTGCCGTCGATATCAGGAATCTGAGCAGCTGTAAATGCTACAACATTGTAACTTTCATTATCCCTGAAAAAAGTATTGAAGTTATGAAAATCCCTTCCTGCTGCTCCAATTATAATGACATTCTTCTTCGGCATATTTCCTCCTTGATCTGTTAATAATTTATTCCTCGTTAAAATCGTTTATATATGTGAAGTGAAGTGACAAATTTATAATTTGCAGACTTAAAATCCGAACATTCCGGTCTATTTTTTAACATTATCATTTTTAAGCATATTCTTTTGTTTTTCAATGTATTAATACCTATTTTGCAGAGTTCCAAAAACATGTTAAAGAAAATGTTTATAACATAATCAGACAAATCTAATTTCTTTGTACTATTATGTGTTTAAATGAATGTTTTAGCCCATATATATCTGTCCGGTGATTCTGACAAAATAATCATCGGAAACTACATAGGAGATTATGTAAAAGGGCGTGATTATCTCAAGTACCCCGATCCGATCAGGAAAGGGATCATCCTGCATCGGCATATTGATGGCTTCACCGACAGACATCCAGTGGTTCATCGAAGTAAAATTTTATTTACAAGAAAATACCATAAATACTCAGGAGTAATTACTGATATTATATATGATCATTTCCTGACCAAGGAATGGAACTTTTTTTCAAGAAGACCTCTGGAAAGCGTAACATACAATTTCTACAGGGCAATGGTTAATAATTTTGAGATCCTGCCTGATGATGTTAGAAAAATGATGCCATTCTTTATTATTAATAACTGGATTGAATCGTACCAGACCCTGAATGGGATACGTCATGTTCTGAACACATTAAGCAAACGCTCCACCCTTCCCAACGAAACCAGGTTTGCAATGAAGGCATTGAAAAAAAATTATTATTCCCTCCAGGATGATTTCATGGAGTTTTTTCCCCAGCTGATAGATTATGTTGAAAATGATTTTGGAATTGAGATCTCTCACAGGATAACGATCCCGTTCTGATCATACCAGGTATTCGGCACGGCTGGCATCGAGCCGCAGAAAAATAAATAAGAGTATTGTAAATCCCCATAATGAGCTGCCTCCGTAACTTAGGAAAGGCAGAGGTATGCCTATGACGGGCACAAGCCCAATAGCCATTCCTATATTGATGAAGAAATGAACGAATAGTATCGATACCACGCTATATCCGTATATCCTTGAAAAATCCGATCGTTGCCGTTCGGAAAGAACTATAAGCCTGATCAGGAGAAAAACATATAATCCAATTATTACGAAGGAGCCCAGAAATCCCCATTCCTCACCTATTGTGCAGAAAATAAAGTCAGTACTTTGAGCAGGTACAAATTTGAATTTGGTCTGCGTTCCTTTAAGGTAGCCTTTGCCAGTAAGGCCTCCCGATCCTACTGATATGATCGATTGGTTTACATTGTACCCTGTTCCATGAAGATCTGATTTAATACCCAGAAGAATTTCCACTCTCTCCTTCTGGTGGGGCTTTAAAAGATTATTAAAGGCGAAATCAACTGAATTAACAAAAGCCAGGCTTCCAACGAGGAAGAGGAAAATTACAAAAAGGGAAATTGCTTTCTTGCTGTAGAAATAAAAAGCATATGCCGCACCTGAAAATATAACTGAGATAAAAAGTACGTGCTCATCACTTAAGGATTTAATCACCAGGCTATTAAATGTATATATTATTAGAAAGACCAGAATGAGGATTCCAAGCCCTTCAAGACATAATTTCCATTTTCTTGTAACAAACCAGGCTAAAAGAAATGCGGCAGCTGTAAGCCCGATGGTCAGATAGAGATTATTGAAAATCAATGTAAAAAAGAACAGGATAACCATCAGTAATCCTGAAACAAAAATATATGGACTCATACCTTCCCTGAATAGTACGATAAACAGCGCAAAGTAAACTACAGCGGAACCCATATCCGGTTGCAGGACAATCAGGAATGCTGGCAATAGAATAATAGAAATTGAAATCAAGAAAACCCGAAGCTTACCAAGATAGTGCTTGGTCGAATTAAGGTAGGCCGCGAGAGCAAGGGCTGTTCCGAATTTTGAAAATTCAGAAGGTTGAAGGCTGAGTGATCCTATTTGAAACCACGATCTGGCACCGTTTATATCCTTGCCAAGAATTAAAACCATTAACAGCAGGAACAAAAGGCCTCCAAAGATAAAATATGCAAAGAAGAAATAGAATCTTGTATCGGTCACAACGACAAAAACTGCAATTATAAACGTCGCAAGAATCCAGATAAATTGTTTTCCATATCTCTGGGAAAGATCCAGTATTCTTGTATGTTCCTCATTGTAAACCGCAGCATAAATATTGAACCATCCGATAATGACCAATAATAAAAAGATCAGTATTGAAGGTTTGTCAAGTTGATACCATATATTACTTCTTCGTGTCACCAGCTAAAAGGTTAAGTTCCAGCATCCTTTGCTCCATGGCTTTATTTGTAATCTCGCCTTTAAGATATTTCTCAATCATGAGACTTGCAACCGGTGCAGCATAGGTTGCTCCGAATCCTGCATTTTCAACATACACCGCAATTGCTATCTTCGGATCATCCTTTGGGGCAAACGCGATGAATACTGAATGATCCTTGCCGTGCGGATTCTGTGCTGTTCCTGTCTTACCGCATACAATAATATCTTTAAGTGCTGCAATTCTTGCGGTAGCTCCTGCTTCTCCGTTCACAGCACCTTCCATACCTATAATTATTGGTTCAAAATTAGCCGAATCAATATTAATAATCTGTTTTGAAAGATATTTCTGATCAATTTTCTTATCAGTTCCAATTGATTTTACGATATGAGGAATATAAAAGTAACCCTTGTTGGCAATAGCAGCTGTCATATTTGCCATCTGCAGGGGTGTTGTCTCTATCTCACCCTGTCCGATAGCCATTGAAATAACGGTCAGAGCTTTCCATCTGTTTTTTCCATAGTATCTGTCGAAATAAGCTGTTGAAGGAATAAATCCTGTAAGCTCATTTGTGAATTCAATTCCAAGTTTTTTCCCAAATCCGAATTCATTCAGATATCCTTTCCACTTTGTAAAAGCATCAGCAATTGTCGGATATTGAGGATTTTCAAGGATCCGCCTGAAGGTCTGACAGAAATATGAGTTGCATGAATTCGAAATGCCGTGAACAAGATCGAGGGGGGAACTGTGCGAATGACAGGCTACAAAAAGATATCCGTTATTGCAGCCAAATATTGTTGATGGGATTATTACCTTTTCCTGCAGACCTATCAATCCATTTATAGGTTTAAAAGTTGAACCCGGAGGATACTTGGCCTGCAAAGCTCTGTTAAACAATGGTTTAAGAATAGTATCGGCACTAAGCTTGGAAAAATTCTCCGACCTTATTCTTCCAACGAGAAGACCGGGATCATAATTTGGTGCCGAAACCAGGGCAAGTACTTCTCCTGTCTTTGGTTCAAGGGCAACTATGCTTCCCGTTTTGTTTCGCATCAGCATTTCTCCATATTCCTGAAGATCCATGTCCATTGTTGAAACTATGTCTTCTCCCTGAATAGCTACAGTATCCATCCTGCCTTCTGCATAAGAACCTTTGATCCTGCTGTAAACATCTACCAGATAAATCTTTACACCTCTCTGACCTCTCAGGTTTTTTTCATATGCTTCCTCTATACCCAGCTTTCCGATATAATCTCCTGATTTGTAATAAGGCTCCTTTTTTATAAGTGCTTCATCCACTTCGCTTACATACCCCAGAAGATGTGCAGCAATTGGCCTCGAGTATTTTCTCAATGTCCTTGGCTGAACATAGAATCCCGGAAACATAAACATTTTCTCCTGCAACCTCGCATAAGATTCTGCTGATATTTGTTTTAAAAAGACCGAGGGAGCCCTTCTTGAATAGCTTAAAGCCGCCCCAAATCTTTCACGGTATGATGCTCTAGAAATACCCAGAAGAGCGCAAAATTCAGCAGTGTCGATTTTGGTAACCTGTGCAGGAACAACCATTAGATCATAAGCTGCCTGGTTGTAAACTATCAGCTTTTTATTCCTGTCATAAATTAATCCCCTGGCAGGATATTGAGTAACATATCTAAGGACATTGTTTTCTGCTGACATCCTGTAGGTATCCTTGACAACCTGGATAGTAAACAACCTCATTAAAAGTGCAAGGGATGCCAGCACAATTAGTGCCATTACTATATATTTCCTGTTGATGAATGCATCTTTCATAACGGAACTTTTATCTCCTTTTCCCGTAGTACTCGATAAGGAGAATAAATCCTATTGTAAAGAATGAACTCAGCAGGATCCTTAATATTGTTCTGAAGAAATCGGCGAACCGGAAAACTTCAAGAAAAAAGAGTGCAGTATGGTGAATAAGAACAATAAGCAGGGTATATATGAAGAACCACCTTACCCCGTAGACAGCCATTGAGAGATTAGATCCTGATTCATAACCGTCGCTTGGAGAAATGAGTCTTAAAACATATGGACGGGAAAACCCAGCAAGAAGAGTAGCTGAGGCATGCATCCCCGGAGATCCGCAGAAAAGATCAATAACAAGCCCTGACAGAAATGAGATTACAAGCACAAGCCATGATGGCGTCAGGGATGGCAGCAGAAGTACAATCATAATGTAAACATAAGGATTGACATAACCGCTGAACTGAATATGATTCAATACCAGAACCTGAAACAGGATAAGGATTATTATAATTACTCCGAATCTTAGAATAGAATTTATCATTGGAGTTGATTTTCTAGTTCGAGCTGTTCGGTCCGTTTCATATTTCCAATAATATTAACATACTGGAGCTTCTTGAAGTCGGTAAAAAGTTCAATTGTTATTTTGTAAAAATCACTGCCGCTTTTTTTAAGATCGCTCACCGTACCTATCAACATTCCTTCGGGGAATATTGCGGAATAACCTGTCGTTTCTATCGTATCGCCAATGCTTACATTTATATGCTGAGGGATTTCATTTAGCACTGCATGCCTGTAATTCCTGCCATCCCAGCTCAGCGATCCAAAATAACCGTTTGACTTTAGCCTGGCACTTAACCTGAAATCAAGATTGAGCAATGATATAGCTATAGAAAAATTATCAGTGCAACCAACAATTACCCCGGCAACATCCTTCCCGTTTGTGACTGCCATATCAATCTTTATCCCCTGGGCCCTCCCTTTATCGAGAGTAAAAAAATTCTTCTGTTTGTTGACGGAATTATTTATTACCCTGGCAGATGTGTACTGGTATTGTTGTCTGAACAGGGTATCTTTGACAGAAATAAATTTAAGATTCTCCTGGCTCGTAAATCGTTCAATGCTGTTTCTGAGAGCATTGTTCTCCGATGCCAGCTTTGAGTTAATTTCGCGAAGGTTCAGATAAGACCTGACATTGCTGAGTCTTTCTTCCATTCCCCTTGTTACTCCCTGCATTCCTTTAACCATCCTGGAATTATGGTAACTATTCCCGGAAGTAAGCCAATACAATGCTATTCCTTCCAGAATCAGAAAGACAATAAAACTATTGTATTTCAGCAGAAAGTTTAGCAGGTTTCTCATTCAAGCCGGAAGGTTATCTCATCAGGAAAGGAAACTTATCAACATTTTTCAATGCAACACCAGTTCCTCTTGCAACAGCATGCAGCGGATCTTCTACAACATTGAAATTTATGTTTATTTTGTCCGAAAGTCTCTTATCAAGGCCTCTCAGTAAAGCGCCGCCACCTGCCAGATAAATTCCTTTATTTACAATGTCGGCATAAAGCTCAGGTGGTGTTTGTTCAAGAACATTGAGAAGCGCTGCTTCAACTTTTGTTAAGGATTTATCAAGACAATATGCAATCTCCTGGTAAGAAATCGGGATTTCTATCGGCAGGGACGTCATAATATTGGGTCCTCTGACAATATAATCCGGTGGGGGATTATCAATATCAGGCAGGGCGGCTCCGACAGCAATCTTAATATCTTCAGCAGTTCTTTCGCCTATCTTGATATTATGCTGATGTCTCATATATGATTGAATATCAGCTGTAAATCCATCTCCGGCAATCCTTATTGATTTATTGCAGACAATCCCTCCGAGGGCAATGACAGCAATTTCAGTCGTACCACCGCCAACATCAATTACCATGCATCCTTCAGGAGCTTCGACATCCAGCCCGATCCCTATTGCCGCTGCCATTGGTTCATAGATCATATATACATCCCTTCCCCCCGCATGTTCCGAAGAGTCACGGACAGCTCTTAGTTCCACTTCGGTGCTGCCAGAAGGGATACATACAACCATCTTCAGGGAAGGAGTGAAAAACTTCGATCCCGGATTGATCAACTTTATCATTCCCCTTATCATGAGTTCTGCAGCATTAAAGTCGGCAATTACTCCGTCACGCAGCGGCCTCACTGTTTTTATGTTCTCATGAGTCTTCCCATGCATCTGCCTTGCTGCCTCCCCAATCGCGATCAGTTTACCAGAATTTTTATCTATTGCAACTATCGACGGTTCATCAACGACTATTTTATCATTGTGTATGATAACTGTATTTGCCGTTCCAAGGTCAATTGCAATCTCCTGTGTCAAAAATGAAAATAGTCCCATTGAAAGAGATAATTAATT
>WSSedA1B3DRAFT_1000022_pt1 | contig 42595 bp, 38 predicted proteins | sample WetSurSiteA1Bulk_FD_9468 | JGI IMG/M metagenome (IMG submission 9468)
CGTAAAACCTCACGGGATTTTGTCGATACCCTGATTAACCGGGATTTGCTCGGTCAGGTAAAAACCATGGCTGATTCAGTGCCTCGACCGGTAGTAATTATCGAAGGCGGTGATCTCTACTCCCAGAGAGATATCCACCCGAACGCTATCAAGGGTGTGCTGGCAGCACTCACCATTGACATGGGGGTCTCGCTCCTGTATACAAGGGATGAGCAGGATACTGCACAGATGTTGTATGTTCTTGCCAAACGGGAGGACAGCGAGCGGGGTGAACGTAAACTTCATCCCCATAAATCACATCGTTCGCTCCGGGATGAACAGGAATACATCATCTCTGCATTTCCTGACATTGGTATGAAAAACGCACGCCTGCTGCTCTCCCATTTTGGATCAGTGCAGGCAATTACCAATGCCGAACTGCTGGATTTGCAGTCAATAAAAGGAATAGGGGAAAAGACCGCACAGAAGATCTACGATCTCTGCCGCCACCTCTATAACTGACAAAGGATCTTAAGAGATTCTGTACCGGCTTTTACCGCATTCATAAGAGCAAGCACATTATCTGGATCCTTCTCATTTTGAATGCGCTCGCAGAGTGACAGGATAGTGTTTGCAAGAACATCTGCAAGAAACCCGCCTTCGCAGGATTCTTCGGCATGTTCACTGCAGCTGCATTCAGGGCCATGGACATGAACGGGTGGCGAGTGCGGTGCAGTTCCATTTTTTTGTGTGTTCTCATGCTCTGCGCAGACAACACAGAGTGTTTTGCCTTTTACCTCAAAAAGCGGGCATCCACAGGTTTTACAGGACTTTTCGAGCATTTTTCCTCCTTTAAGGAGGTAATCTGCCATGATTTCATCTTCTTTACGTACCGGCATACATTCACCGTCGACTTGATATTCAACTTATATATGTCGGTTCTACGTATTAACTACAGGTACACAGGTAGGTTATACTATGCCCAGCCCAGAAAAAACAATGGAAAACTGTATCCTGATGCTGCAGCGCATTCAGGAAGACAGCTCAATACCCCGAAACATCCGGCGCGTTGCCGAAGAGACCCGGGCGCTGCTTACCAACAATTCCAAGGCGATGGGCCTGCGCGCTGCGGAAGCAATTTCAAAAATCGATGAAATCTCCAATGATCCCAACATGCCGATTCATGCCAGGACCAGGATCTGGGAGCTCGTATCCCAACTCGAGACAATACCTCTTGACTGATGAGAGTATTTTGCCTTTTTTCACTTTTACTATTAAACAGAAGTATATGAATCATTTTTTTTGCCATTTAAGTGGCATTTGGTCTCACGACATTACAAATGGTTACTGTAAGATCCCCTGATCTTGTACAATCTGAGTTGTGGTGCCGGGTTGCTATCTTAAAAATAACTGAAAAACATTATTTTATTTGTTTTTACGGGTGCCGGAAAAACGGTAGATGCCTTTTGGTACAAACATCTCGAAGCGGGCGCCGTGATGGAATTCTCCCGATTCTTTGATCGTAATATTGGTAATCGAAAGGATCTCCCGGGAAAGGAATAAACCAAGGCCGGTATTTTTCCCAAAACCTCTCTGGAATATTGTTTCCTTGTCGTGTGACGGGATACCGATGCCATCATCATCGATCCGGATTAAAAGGCCATCAGGCACTTCAAGCGATGAAAGGCGGACGACTGAAACCCGGTTACCATGTTCTACTGCATTTGCCACGATATTGTAAAATACCCGTTCGAGCAGAGGATCTGCAAAAATCTCTACGCCGTCCGCATCAGACTCGAACCGTATTTTTTTTATGTCAATGTGCGTACAGGCTTTAAAGAAGGTATCACTGATGTCATGCCAGACCGGTGCAACGACGCCAAGATCCTGGTAGAGTTTAGTAAAATCAATGTTTGCCGCAATCATCTTTACTGCAGATTTCAGCTTGGTGAGATACATTGAATGCAGAGGTTCCGGCGGATGATCGGTGAAGAGTTCAAGATACCCGCCAAGCACCGTGAGTTTATTTCTTATGTCATGCCGGGTGATTTCAGCAAGAAGGTTAAGTTTTTTATTGGCAAGCTGGAGAGCATCCTGTGCTTTTTTGATATTTGATATGTTATGGAAGATACCCATCATGCACCGTCGACCACCAAGGTCAAGAATGGTTGCACTGACAATTACCGGGATATGGTTGCCAATCTTGTCAACAACGATCTCCTCCTGCGATCCCCTTCCGTCTATTGCATGCTTTTTGAAATAGGCCCGGTATTTTTCCTCCTCTTCTTTGGGGTGGAGTTCGCTTTCATGCATGATCTGGATTTCTGCAAGTGTACGCCCGATTAATTCCTGGGCTTTTTTATTAGCATCCAGCAGCATCCCGGTTTTTGCGTCGGCGATAAAAATTGCATCATTTGCATAATCCATAAGGCCCTTGTTTTTTTCATAAGCGGATTTCAGCTCATCCTCGGCCCGTTTGCGGTCGGTAATATCCCGGACAAATGAAAAAACGTACGCATTCTGGCCAAATTCTACGTAATTAAGGAGAATTTCAACAGGAATTATTGAACCGTCTTTTTTCCGGTTGGTATCCTCCACAGTAAGATATTTTCTGTCACGGACCCGGGACCAGAGCGGACCTAAATGGTTCTCTATGAAATGCGGGTTAATATCACGGATTGTAAGGAGGGCAAATTCCTCCCTTGTATAACCAAGCATTGTGCAGATTGTATCATTGAAAAACGTGATACCTCCCATCAGGTTGATCCAGAGAATGCCCTCCGCAGCATTACTCACGGTGAATTTCATCATCCGGAGCTCCTGTTCGACCTGTTTTGTCCGGATTGCCTGTCGTATCTTGTGACTCAGCTCGCTGAACTGGGCACGGGGAGCCCCGCCTTTCTGGAGGTAAAAGTCTGCACCACAATTGATAGCTTCAATGACAACTTCTTCACGTCCCCTGCCCGTGAAGAGAATGAAGGGAATATCTTTGAAATCCATCCTGACTTTTTTTAAAAATTCGATTCCGTCCATCACCGGCATCTGGTAATCAGAAATGATGGCATCAAACGTCTGTTCTTGTAAGAGTTGCAAAGCGCCGGGTGCAGAATTAACCGTAACGACAGAAAATTCCCCTTCCCTTTCTAAAAAAAGCTTGCAGAGATCGAGCAGGTCTGGCTCGTCATCGACATAAAGAAGGGAAATCATTAATTTAATTATTGTTTGAGTAAGGATTTAGTTTTTGTTCAAAATATCTTTTTTACATCATATCATCGTCTTTTCGTGGCCCAAGGTTCTCATCGGAGTTGTTTTTCCCGTTCCTGAACTCCTCAGGAGGAGCAACAATCTCAAACCGTAATCCATCTGATTCCCCGCCGGTCTCACGGATGGTTATGCCGGTTACCTCAAGAATCCTTTCTGCCAGAAACGGTCCTGGTACCTTTTCGTTGCCGGGCTTTCTGTCAAAGAGCAGTTTTTTGTCAGCTTGTGAGATTCCGGCCCCGTTGTCAGATACAAAAATAATCAGACCGCTTTCAGTCTTATTGCAGGTTACCATGATGCGGGTTGCTCCAGTACTATATTTGTTCGCATAGGTAAACAGGTGAAAAAAGACCTTATCAAAGATTGGGTCGGCAAAAATATCTATATCGTCTTTTGGGAGATCGAGAGCAAGTGTGTCGGACTGCAATTCTAAAAATGCCTGCCGGATAGTCTTATTCAGCGGTTGCCACCGTGGAGCACCGGCACCAAGTTTTTCATATTCCCGTGAAAAGACAATCTGCCGCTGAATTGTTGCTGCTGCTGTCTGTGCACGATTCAGGTTCTGCAGCAACCCGGGTTCTTTGATATCATCAGATGCAAGTTCCAGGGATCCACTGATAATCATCAGCTGGTTCAGGATATCATGGCGTGTCAGACCGGAGAACAAAATAAGATTTTTCCTCGCTATATCTGTTGCATCTCTGGCCCTTATTTTACTCATGAGCGTTTCTGACAGTTCCTGGAACCGAGACGTTGGATCAGATCCCTTCCTGATAAAATAATCAGCACCATTATTTATCGCTTCAATAACGATTTCTTCATTACTTATTCCGGTAAAAAAAATAAAAATGATACCCGGGTACATTTCACGAACCTTCCGGAGAAATTGCAGAGCATCTGATCCCGGCAGGTCATAGTCAGCAATAATTGCGTCAACGGCTACTTTTTTCATCTGCTCCAGTGCTTCATTCTCCGATAAGGCAGTAAGTACATGGATATCATTTTTACGCTCTAAAACGTGCTTACACGATTCAAGAAGAACCGGATTTTTATCAACGCAGAGAACCTCTGTCACAATACCTCACTTCAGCAGATTATCCTTTTACCATCTTTACATTCAGTAGTAATACAATAAATATGGCGATGATGAGAGTTGAATCTCATGGAATCGGATAAAAAACACAGGTTCTTCTGAAATAGCTGATGCTCTGAAGATTTTTAATCATAGATGCGGTTAGATCATCGTAAATTTTAACAACTTTTTAAAATTTTGCTCTCAAACGGCTGTTTTTATAGCAAGGAAAAACCAATATTTTCTCGAATCATGGAAATTCTTTCCATTCTCCTGATTATCACCGGTCTCGTTTTGTTTGAGATAATAACGAGCATTGATAATGCCATCATCAATGCCGAAGTCCTCTCGACTATGGGGGAAAGGGCAAAACGCTGGTTTTTAACCTGGGGATTGTTAATTGCAGTCTTTGCAATACGGGGGTTGTTACCCTGGCTGATCGTCTGGTTGTCAACATCGTCTCTTGGCCCCATCGGGGCATTTACTGCAACATTTTCAAGTGATCCCCTTGTTCTGGCAGCAATTGAACAATCCGCTCCCATTCTTTTTATGGGAGGTGGAACATTCCTCATTTTCCTTTTCCTTCACTGGTTGTTTTTGGAGAGCAAAAATTTCGGTCTGAGGGGCGAGCGCTTTATCGCCACAAAAAGTGTCTGGTTCTTTGCCATTGTGTCTCTCCTGCTTACCGGGCTGGTCTGGTTTGCATTGGAAAAATCGCCTTTCATCGCGTTTGGAGCCGTTGTCGGTTCCACAACTTTTTTTATTGTTCACGGGTTCCGGCAGAATGCTGAAGAAGCAGAAAAAAAGATGCTCCAGTCGTCTGGGATGTCAGATGTCAGCAAAGTCTTTTATCTTGAAGTCATTGATGCCACCTTCTCTATTGACGGGGTTATCGGTGCATTCGCATTTACGATGTCAGTCCCCCTCATCCTGATCGGCAATGGCATTGGAGCATTTGTCGTACGGGAATTAACCATACGGAATGTTGACAAAATCAAGAAATACCGCTACTTAAAAAACGGGGCGATGTACTCCATCTGTTTTTTGGGAATAATTATGATTCTGGACAGTTTCGGCATCCGCATCCCCTTCTGGCTTTCGCCCGTCATCACATTTGGGGTTGTCGGATTCTTCATGCTTAAATCAATGCGTGAGATCCCAAAGATACCGGGCTCCGGCAACAACGGGACGTCATAAAGTCCATTGTCCTTTTTTACCAGTCCGTCAGTCAGCACCTTTTAACAAGGGATTTTTTCAAACCGATATTTTAAGAAATTACCAAATGCTTTAACGCCGGAAAAGTGCCTGCCTGACATATCCGACCTTATCCATGCACCAGAGTCCTCCTTTCAAGACCGGGACGATAATTCCCATCATTCCCTCCATATCTTTTGAAACATCCTTAAGAAGCACGGGCACAGGCAGGTGCTGGGGGCATACCTTTTCACATTTGCCACAGTTTTTGCACAGCCCGGCGTAGGAAACATGGGAAAGTAATCCACCATGCCGCCCGAGATACAGGAATTTTGCGCTCCGGTCATGAGGAAAAAGATGATGGGCATTATAAAGGGAAAAACAACCGGGAATATCAACCCCGGCCGGGCATGGCATACAATACCGGCATCCTGTGCAACCGACTTTCATCAACCGCTGGTAGGTATCCCGGACATGGTGTATTATTTCAATTTCTGAAAGAGAAAGTGAACGAGGAAGCGCTTCGTTTGCGATGCGAAGATTTTCCTCAATATGTGCCTCATCGTTCATACCGGATAATACGACCGTCACTTCCGGGTGGTCCCAGACCCAGCGCAGGGCCCATTCAGCTGGTGATCGTTTTACTGGGGAATCATCCCAGATTTTTTTAACGTCTTCAGGTATCTGCCCGGCAAGATTACCGCCCCGGAGAGGCTCCATGACCATAACTGCGAGGTTTTTTCCGGCAGCATAGACCAGTCCTTCCGTTCCTGCCTGATTATTTTCGTCAAGATAATTATACTGGATCTGGCAGAAATCCCAGTTATAGGAGTCAATGATCTCTTTTAAGGTTGCCGTGTCACCATGGAATGAAAATCCCGCATTTTTTATCCTCCCGTCGTTTTTTGCGGCTGTGAGAAATTCACAGACACCAAGTGCTTTTAACTTCTCCCAGTTACCTTTTGAGAGGCTGTGGAGCAGATAATAGTCTATATGATCGGTATGCAGTGTTGTGAGTTGTGAATCAAGGATACGATCCATATCCGGCCGTGAATAAACCGACCAGGGGGGAAGTTTTGTTGCGATCCGCACCTTCTCCCGATAGCCGTTTTCAAGGGCACGGGCAAGCACTTTTTCACTTTTCCCGAAATGATACGCAGGAGCCGTATCGACATAATTGACACCATTATCAATTGCGTACCGCAACTGCTGTATCGCTCGTTCTTCATCTATTCCACCGCCCTTTTTTGTCGGCAGTCGCATATATCCAAAGCCAAGTATCGAGAGTTTATCGCCGCTTTTTGGAACATTACGGTAGAGCATGAAAAGACACCAACAATATACGGAATTCTTTTATCAGCAGGTAAACCTGAAAGGTATTTTTTTTTTTAAAAACCAACCGACTATTGGTTTTTTTCTCTAACAGATGAATGATCTTTTCCGCTTTTATCTTTTCTCACAAAGGATTGTTCATTACTTTTTTGCAGGTCTTTTACTCCAAAGGACCAGAGGATTTATTTTTATTATTTATGTCCTGTTAATCGATGAAATTTCATTACAGAATTCCTATCACCGTTTTAATAACAACAGGTGTGATAGGTTTATTTACCAGCCTGCCTAGAGAAAATGCATGAGGAGACCATCATGGTTTTTGTTCCTGAACCTATCGTAGTATTAAATCTGGTCCTGTGTGTAGTCATCCTCCTGCTGGGATACCTGGTGTACCGGAAAAGGGATATCATCAGTGCGCTGTTTATTGGCATTGCGTTTGGCATATTCGGGTTATCGCACCTGAATACATTATTTGTCCCTCCCTTGTTCCCTGAAATTACCTTTGCCCTGCTGAGGATCTGTGGATACCTTATCGTAGCTGCTGCGCTCTATCTCCTGCTGACAGAATAGCCGGATTAACACTGCCATAGCCTGTATAAAAAAGGGGAGGAAGCGACGATTATCTTACAGATTCAAAGCATTATTTTCCTATCACTGTGCAGATGACTGTACGCTCACGTCCTGCATGAACATCGAGCTCAAGAAGTACTACCTGCTGCCACGTACCACACATCAGGTCTCCCCTGGCCACAGGTATCGTTATCGATGGTCCCACCAGGGCTGCCTTTACATGAGATCGCCCGTTTCCGTCATCCCATTTGAGGTGGTGGGCATAGTCTGCATCGTTGGGAGCTAGTACAGAGAGCGCCCGTTTGAGATCCGAGATCACACCCGGTTCAAATTCAATAGTCGTTAGTGCAGCAGTTGAATGCTGCACGAAAAGATGGACGATTCCTTCCAGAACATTGCTGTCGCGAACCGCTTTTTTCACTTCTGGCGTGATATTGATGATATCGCCTTCACGTTGTGAGGCAATCGTAAGAATTGTCCGAAACACGATAACACCGTATACCGATCTTTTCTTCCGGTCTTAAAAAAATCACCCCTGTTTTAAGAATTGAACCAGAAATTATACCTGAAAAATTATCAAAAAAGAGGAAATGGTGCAGGGTTTTAGCTGTCTGGCTCGTTATTTTCCGGTTCCTGCCCATTGATACCGCCATTAATAGTTTCAATTTCGGGCTGGACAATTGCGACACCGACGACACGGTCTTTGTCATCAAGTCGTATGGTCCGGACCCCTTTTGTTCCGCGCCCGATGACCCGTATCTCGCTGACGGGCATACGGATCACAACACCGGATGCGGTCATGACAATGATCTCATCAGTATCCAGTACTGCACGCGACTCGATGACAATTGCGTTCCGCTCGAGCTGCATATTTCTGACCCCCATGGTGCCCCTTCCATGCCCGCGGAAATCGTCAAATTCAGTCCTCTTCCCAAAACCAACATCGGATATTGTGAGGAGGTGGTCTTTTTCGACCAAGGTTAGTGCCACGATCGTATCCTCACCACGAAGTTTCATTCCCCGCACTCCGGAAGCATTGCGCATGACCGTACGAACGGTCTCTTCATGGAACCGAAGGCTGTAGCCAAAACGGGTGGATAAGACAATCTCTTTGGAACCATCTGTTTCAATGACATCGACTAACTGATCGTTCTCCCTGAGACGAATGGCATTGGTTCCTACAGAACGCGGGTTGGAAAATTCGGTTTGGGGGATCTTGATGACCTGCCCATCCCGGGTTGCAAACAACATAAACCGGTCTTCCCTGAAGACCCGTATCGGAATGACTTTTGTTACAATCTCATCTTTTAAGTTGAGGAGGTTGACGATCGGTTTGCCTTTAGCAATGCGGGAACTTTCAGGAATCTGGTAAGCTTTGAGCCAGTAGACACGACCTATATTGGTGAAGCAGAGCAGATAGTCTTTCATCTCGGCGGCAAACACCCTTTCCACACCATCATCCTCTTTGGTGGTCATGCCCGTGACCCCATGACCGCCCCGCCGCTGCTTGCGGTAGGTATCAATATCCATCCGCTTGATGTAATTGGCTGTAGTTAGCGAGATCAGGACTGTCTTATCCTCAATAAGGTCTTCATTTGAGAGGTTGCTGGTATCAAGAGCAATCTCAGTCCTCCGTGCATTGCCAAACTTCTGGGCGACTTCTGCAGTCTCGCGCCGGATTTCATCTTTAATATTTGCCTCGCTGGAAAGGAGAGTCGTAAGTTTTGTAATCTCTGATTCAAGGCCACTCTTCTCCTCATTGATCTTCTGCTGTTCAAGTGCTGCGAGGCGGCGGAGCTGCATCTGGAGGATTGCATTTGCCTGCGGTTCATCAAGACTAAAAACGGCAATAAGGGAGCTTCGTGCCGTCTCGACGGTATCGGAAGCCCGGATGGTTTTGATGACTGCATCGATACTGGAGAGCGCTATGAGGAGACCGTTTAAAATGTGTACTTTCTCCTGCGCCTTTTTAAGGTCAAATTCCGACCTCCGCCGGATCACTTCGATACGGTGATGAACGAAGTTATCCAATAACCCGTGAAGGTTGAGGATCTTTGGCTGCCCATCGACGATTGCGAGATTTGAAGCCCAGAACGTGGATTCGAGGGCGGTAAGTTTGTAAAGCTGGTTGAGGATGACTGCAGAGATCGTCCCTTTGCGAAGCTCAAATACAACGCGGATTCCATCCTTGTCAGATTCATCACGGATATCCGAAAGCCCGTCTATCCTTTTTTCCTTTACCATCTCTGCAATCGCCGTAATCCACTGTGCCTTGTTGACCTGGTAGGGTAATTCTGTTACAATGATGCGATCACCGCGGTTTCCACCTTCGGATTCCTCAATGGTGGCAACACCCCTGACGATGAGGCGCCCCTGTCCGGTCTGATAGATGTTCCTGACACCTTCGATTCCCATCAGTATCCCACCGGTTGGGAAGTCGGGGCCGGGCATGATCTGCTGGAGCTCATCAATGGAGATCTCCGGTTTATCGAGGTAATGGGTTACTGCCGCACAGACTTCCCTGAGGTTATGCGGGGGCATCTTGGTTGCCATACCAACTGCTATACCATCGGTACCATTAACAAGCAGGTTGGGAATTTTTGCCGGGAGGACGGTTGGTTCTTTTAAGGACTCATCATAGTTAGGAATGAATGTTACCGTCTCTTTGTCGAGGTCTTCTAACAATGCTTCTGCATATTTCTCGAGCCGGACTTCCGTGTAACGACTCGCAGCAGCAGCATCGCCGTCAACCGAACCGAAGTTACCCTGCCCCTGCACCAGCATGTGCCGGTAGGAAAACGGCTGTGCCATCTTGACAATCGTATCGTAAATGGATGCATCTCCATGGGGGTGGTATTTACCCATCACGTCACCGACTACTCTTGCGCTCTTTTTTGTCGGTTTGTCACTGGTATTACCCATCTCCCACATTGCATAGAGAGAACGGCGGTGAACCGGTTTGAGGCCGTCGCGGACATCCGGGATAGCCCTGCCAATAATCACGCTCATCGCATAGTTGATATACGATGTTTTCATCTCATGTTCGATAGAGACTGGTTCCACGCGATGAGTGACGGAACCGGTTTCCGGTGATGTTACATCAGATGTCAAGGTTGGTCACCTCTTTGGCATGCCTGATGATGAAATTCTTGCGGATCTCCACATCTTTTCCCATCAGCGTCTTGAAGATTTCATTGGCTTCCATGGCATCTTCTATAGTGACCTGCTTGAAAACCCGGTGCTCCGGATTCATAGTTGTATCCCAGAGCTGGTGAGCGTTCATCTCACCAAGACCCTTATACCGCTGTACAGAGACTCCTTTTTCCCCAAGTGCAGCAGAAACTTTCTGCATCTCGTCTTCACTATAGACATATCTCTCTTCTTTTCCTTTTGCCACACGGAAGAGAGGAGGCTGGGCGATATAGACATATCCGGTTTCGATGAGTTTGAGCATGTAACGGTAGAAGAACGTAAGGAGGAGCGTCCGGATATGAGCCCCGTCGACATCAGCATCAGTCATGATCACGATATGATGGTAGCGGGCCCGCTCAGGATCGAACTTCTCACCAATACCTGTACCAATAGCCGAAATAAGTGTCTGAATTTCTGCATTTTTCAAGATCTGGTGTTCGCCGGCTTTTTCTACGTTAAGGATCTTACCCCGCAGCGGAAGAATTGCCTGGAACTTCCGGTCCCGTCCTCCTTTGGCAGAACCTCCGGCAGAATCTCCTTCCACAATGTAAATCTCGCTCTTTGCCGGATCGCGTTCCGAACAGTCGGCGAGTTTACCGGGAAGACCACTGCTTTCAAGCGAGCTCTTGCGTCGTGCCAAATCCCGGGCATTCCTTGCAGCTTCGCGGGCTTTTGCTGCAGAGAGTGCTTTTTCAATAATTATCTGGAGCACCTTAGGGTTTTCATCAAAATATTCAGTCAGGGCTGCATAGACAAGTGAATCCACGATGCCTTTTACACTGCTGTTGCCAAGGCGCATCTTTGTCTGCCCTTCAAACTGGGGATTAGCCATTTTGACTGAAACGACCGACGTGAGCCCTTCACGGACATCTTCACCGCGGAGGGTTAACAGGGAGTTTTCCTTGATGAGTCCGTTACGTTTAGCCATCGTATTAATAGCACGGGTGATGGCACTCCGGAATCCCTCGAGGTGAGTACCCCCCTCCCGGGTATTGACCGAATTTACGTATGCGAAGAGTTTTTCGTCATATGCCGTGGTATATTGCATCGCCACTTCGAGTTCGAGTTTATTTTCGGTATCTTTTTTTGCAATATCAATCGGAAGAGGATGGAGGCACTCTATACCTTCGTTTAAGTATTTTACAAACTCGACAAGTCCCCCCGCGTAACAATAGACCGCCTTATCGCCGCTGCGTTCATCGGCAATTTTTATGGTGAGGCCGGCATTGAGAAATGCAAGTTCACGGAGGCGATGGGCAAGTATATCGTAATCAAATACCGTTGTCTCAAAAATCGTTGCATCGGGAACAAAATGAATAATTGTTCCCGTCATTTTTGCACCGCACTGCTCAAGGAATAACTGGCGATCTTCTTCTTCCCCGTCAGCCGTGCTTGGTGGAGCGGCTGAACCATCCTGCCTCCCGGATGACGGAGTTTGTACGGATGTCCGGCTGAATGGCACGGGTACCCCGAACCACTGCTCGTGGCGTGCAATCATTTCAGAAAGAGTTTCTTTCCGAAAAGTCAGGGGGCTGGTTGGTTTGCCTTGAGAAAACCGCATCTCATAGATATTGCCGTTCCGGTACACCCGGGCCAAGAGCCAGTTGGAGAGCGCGTTAACCACCGAAACTCCGACACCGTGCAATCCCCCGGAGACCTGGTAACTTTCCTTATCAAATTTTCCGCCAGCGTGCAGAACGGTCAAAACGACTTCAAGGGCGCTTTTATGGTTTTTCTCCATCGTATCAACAGGAATACCCCGCCCGTTATCGATAACCGAGATCGAGCCGTCTTTATTGATAGTTACGGAAATGAGCGTGCAGTAACCGGCAAGGGCTTCATCAATAGAGTTGTCGACCACTTCATAGACAAGATGGTGGAGCCCACGGGTGTCGGTGCTGCCAATATACATTGCCGGGCGTTCACGGACCGGGGTGAGTCCTTCAAGAACGGTAATATGGGATGCATCGTATGTTTCAGTCAAGAAAAACCTCCTTAAAAAAATGGTAAAAATACGTTACTGTAATCACAATAATTATTGGTTGTCAGAAGACTTAAAGTATAAGGCGTAAAAAGGGATTTTGGATATATAAAGAATATCCAGCCTTACCGGAACTCCCCGATTGTTGCGTCTTTTATGCCAAGCTCGCGGTCAATTGCAATGACGAGCCGGTTTAATGTCATGATCACATCCAGGGCGTCTTCTTTATCCATGCTGCCTGCCTGGTGCCAGATCACTTTTTTTCTCAGGAGCGTTGTGAGCTCTTCAACCTCAGTTCCTTTGAATTTCTCCGGCAGGACCAGACCATCAACATGATCCCCTGCGCCGAACCATGCTTCTTTGGGAGGGAGTGCAAAGTGCCGGACTATGAGCATAATGCTGGTGATAAATCCATGACCAAATGGGTATTCCATGATCACATGATTAGAACACTAGGTAAAAAAGATACTGTCAGAACAGCGTGCCTGCGCCCATCCAGATAATTACCGGAACTGCAATAATAAAAACCATGCTGAAGGAAAGAACTGCCCACTCATATCTCCGCAGGGGTTTTTTTGTCACAAAAAGAAAACTTTCTCTGCCATACCCCCGGCAGATCATGCTTGTATATACTCGTTCACCCTGCTCATACGAGCGGATGAACATTGTTCCAATGGTGTACCCGAGTTGATTGAGACGATAGCGGTACGGCAGATGGCGATCGAACGCATCGAAGCATTTGGTCTGTAATGTCTCGTTGATCTTACGATACATGTACCCGAATACAAACAGGTAGCGGATCATCATACCAAGTGCCAGTGCAAATTCTGCAGGCAATCCCATGCGTGAAGCCCCTTCCAGCAGGTCAGGCATCCTTGTTGTTGATGAAAGGAGGATGATAAACGAAACAGTGACGATAAACTTAACCAGGAGAATAAAGGCAAATTCTATGGATTGAGCATAGATGTTTATTCCCAACGGGAGACTCACGACTACCGTGTATTCAGTGTAATACTTGTTCTTGATAAATATCTGGAAGAAGATGATTATTCCCCAGATGGGAAGGATCGACAGCAGTCGTTTTGCATAGACCCGGAGGGGAAGCCGTGAGCAGCACCAGAGCACGAAAAAGAAAGCAAAGAAAATAGCCCCCACCGTGTAGATCATCGTCGAGTAGGGCACGGCAACAAGGGCTATAATTGCGGCGAACGTAATCGCAATCTTCACCCGTGCGTCAAGACGATGGATAACACTCGTCTTATAGGCATCGCGTTCTATCTCGAAGAGCTCTTCAATCATGATCGTTTGCCAAATGCACGAAGCAGGGAGTTTTCTGCCTCCGCGTAGGTGTAGGCCATCGATACCTCGACTCCATTCTCCCTAAGTGTCTTTAAAAGTTTAGGGAGAACGGGGACATCGAGACGCACGGACTGGAGCATCTCCGGTTGAACAAAAATCTCGTCAACAGTTCCGCTCGCGACGATACGTCCCTTGTCCATGACATAAATAAAATCGGCAACTTCAGGAACAAGAGCGACATCATGGGTGGAGAAGATGACCGTCATACCGTACTTTTCCGAAAGGGAGTTGATGAACCTGTTGAGATCGGCAACGCCACGAGGGTCCAGGCCGGCATTCGGCTCGTCAAGCACAAGCACTTCCGGTTCCATGGCAATCACACCGGCAATTGCAACCCGCTTTTTCTCTCCACCGCTTAAATGGTGGGGAACCCGGCTGGCAAGATGCTCGATCCCTACCACCCGAAGGGCTTCGTGAACCCGGTGATGGATGGTTTCCGCATCGAGACCGAGATTAGTGGGGCCAAAGGCAACATCAAGCTCAACGGTTGGTGAGAAGATCTGGTCATCCGGGTTTTGGAAAACGATTCCAACAAATTTCCTTATCTCACGGAGATTCTGCTTTGTGATGGGTTCGCCACGGATAAGGACAGAACCGGAAGTAGGTTTGAAGATGCCATTGAAGTGCTTAAACAGCGTGCTTTTTCCTGCCCCGTTCGATCCGATTACTGCTATACGTGCTTTTCTCGGGGCGATAAAATTAATACGGTCCAGTGCTGCGACGTTGCCGGGATAGACATAACAGAGCTCGCGGGTCTCGATCAGGTGCATGAGTATAGGAAATATGTTGAAAAAATGTAAAGTCCTTTGGTTTTATTTTGCTGGTTTATTGGAAACCTTGATACCATAGGCAATACCGAGAACAACCAGGAATGCAAGAACGGTGCCGACAATTATTGCAATCAGCCCTCCCATTGGCCCCATTTCTTCGTTGAGTGCATAATCCGGCATAGGAGAGGTGTAGGAAAACTTATCAGTCATATCTTCCTGTATCTCCGCATTTTCCGGTGTGCCACCAGTAAGTTCTTTTTGTCCCTGCACAACGAGTGCTGTGCTCTCAAGGCCATCAGGATCTCCTGATGCCATAAATACGGCAACAACACCTATGAGCAATGCGACAATAATGCCGGCAATTATGAATGTCTTGTTGTCCATCATGGTGTTTGTGCCTCCGCGGGAGTTTTAATACCGGTATCAACGAGATCAGGGCGGACACTGGTGATCAGGTAAATCGCAGCTACTGTGACAAATCCTTCGATTACCCCAATAATGGCATGGTAGATTCCCATGGCTATTAACCCTTCCCTGAGCGGGAAAGTACCGGCAAAAAACATCTCCAGTGCACAAGCAAGAGCCGGAATCAGGCAAGCAAGCCATGCTGCACAGAAGGCGGAGAGCGGCATACTTTTTGTGACCCTCATCAATCCTTTAAATGTAAAGAAACCTACAAAACCACCAATTACCCCCATATTAATAATGTTAGCTCCCATCACAACGATACCGCCATCACCGAACACGACAGCCTGTACAATCAGCACGAGGGTGAGGATGAAAACCGCTGCAAAGGGAGAACCGAGGAGAATAGCTGCAAGCGCCCCCCCTACGAGATGCCCGCTCGTTCCCATCGAAACGGGGAGATTGAAAGACTGGAGGGCAAAGATGCCTGCTGCAAGGACTGCGACCAGCGGAAGTTTCTCCTCATTCAGTTCATTCTTTGCCCATTTAAGTGCAAGCGCTATAAACACCAGGGCAATAATCCAGTAGATTGCGCCCTGCCAGATTGGCATGAATGCGTCAGGTATATGCATGGGGTCACCGTTATGAGTTGTTACGTTTATTAATTATTGTAATACTCTGTGCTTAAATATTTTTGGAATTTAATATCGAATTAAACTTTTTATATATTAGGTGTTAAAACGATTCCAGAATTTCCTCATTTCTGAAATATCGCCGGGAGTATTATGATTTTTATATCACTATGCGATCTGGCTGCTAGGACACTGATATACTGGAATCGGTTTTTCTCTCATCTGACAAATCAGGGATATTGATACCGGCATGGCACAATCTGTGTTCATTCAACGCTGGTAAAAATCTCCGTGTTTTACAAGGTACAGATTTTTCTACCAATATACACGCTTTTATTGGTTGAAATCCCGGTTATTTTTTATTTTAGAACCAAACTCGCTATAAAATCGTGAGAAATATTACGAAACTTATATCTATAACCTCACAAAACTATTATGATAACCATATCAATGAGTATATATACAGTACTCATCAATACAAATTCATCTGCCGGGGTATCATATGATTAAAGTTCTTTATGTTGATGATGAACCTGTCCTCCTTGAAATCGCAAAGATTTTCCTGGAAAAATCACAGGAATTCAGCATCGATGTGACTACTTCAGTTCAGGATATCATCAACTCGGAGAAATTAAAATCATACGATGCTATCATATCAGATTACCAGATGGCGGGGATGGACGGTATTACGTTTCTTAAACATATTCACGCCGAATTAGGTGATATCCCCTTTATCATATTCACCGGAAAAGGCCGGGAGGATGTTGTTATTGCAGCACTCAATAATGGTGCTGATTATTACGTCAATAAAGGCATAGACCCGCGATCCCGCTTTGATGAACTCTCCGCAAATATAAAAAAAGCGGTCAGGAAACGGAAGGAACGCGAAGCGATTAAAAAATCCGAACGGCGGTTGTCTGATATCATCAACTTCTTACCTGATGCAACATTTGCCATTGATCTGGAGGGCAAAGTGATTGCATGGAATAAGGCAATGGAGGAGATGACCGGTGTCCATAAAACAACCATCATTGGCGAGGGAGATCACATCTATTCCCTGCCATTTTACGGGATACGGCAACCCATGCTCATTGATCTTATCCTTAAAAAAGACAAAGAGACAGAAGAAAAATATCCCATCATCCATCAGCAGGACAACAAACTCATTTCCGAAATGTACTTCCCGGTACTGTATGACCGTAAAGGTGCCTTCCTCTGGTTTATTGCGTCACCCCTTTATGACGCAAACGGGAATATTATCGGAGCAATAGAATCCTTACGTGATATTACCGAGAACAAACGGGCCGAATTCGCTCTTAAAGAGAGTGAAGAACAATATCGTTCCCTGTTTGAATCAGCCCATGAAGCAATCTTTCTCATTGAAAACATGAGGTTTGTCAGCTGCAATGACCGGGCAGCAGAAATATTCGGGTGCAAAAGAAAGCAAGAACTTATCGGTAGAACCATCATCGATTTTTCCCCGGTAATGCAACCTGACAAGGTGAGTTCGGAACAAAAAGGGCAGGAAAAAATATTTTCTGCGATCGATGGGATTCCGCAGTGTTTCGAGTGGTTGTTTACCCGCCTTGACGGCATTCCGTTTTACTCTGAAGTGACCCTTAACCGGCTGTCTCTTGAAGGTAAAACACTCCTCCAGGCGATAGTCCGTGACGTTAGTGAACGTAAATCAGCCGAAATTGCTTTAATGGAGAGCGAAAAAACCTACCGGCGGGTTGTTGAAGACCAGGCCGAACTTATCACGCGGTTCCTTCCGGATGGAACGCATATATTCGTAAACAAAGCGTACTGCCGGTATTTTAATAAAAACCGCGAGGATATTATCGGCAAAAAATTCTTCCCCAGGATTCCGCAGGAAGATCATCGCCAGGTCAGAGAGCATTTTGCATCGTTAACAATAACAAATCCTTCAGCAATAGATACGCACCGGATCATCATGCCAGATGGAACCATTCGCTGGCAGCGCTGGTCTGACCGGGCAATCTTTGATAAAAAAGGTTCGGTTATTGAATACCAGTCCGTAGGGCGGGATATTACCGAGAATAAACGAACGGAAGATGCTCTAGCCCTTGCCTGCCAGAAAATGAACCTGCTCGCGAGCATCACCCGCCATGATATTCTCAACCAGCTCACGGTGCTTTCAGGCTACCTGAGCCTTTCAGAAGAATATACGGCTGATGAAAAACTCCTTGATTTCATTAAAAAGGAGACAACTGCAGCAGAAAGGATCAACCAGCAGATTGCCTTTACCAAGGAATATCAGGACATCGGTGTCCATGCCCCCCAATGGCAGAATCTCCATGACATCATTGCTAATGCGGCCAACCATGTCGACATGAGTCTCATCGATCTCCAGATCCATTTCAATGATATTGAGATCTATGCAGATCCTCTTGCCGGAAAGGTTTTTTACAATCTTCTGGATAATGCGGTCAGGCATGGGGGAAAAGCCAGTATAATCCAGTTTTCCTATCGTGAAAATGGTACTAAACTGACTATTATTTATGAGGATAACGGGGTCGGCATCGATCCGGAAATAAAGAAACGTTTATTCATGCGGGGCAATGGGATCAACCATGGATATGGCCTGTTCCTCATACGGGAAATTCTTGCTATTACGGGAATTTCCATTACTGAAACCGGTGAACCCGGAAAAGGTGCACGGTTTGAAATCACCATACCAAAAGGAGCTTACCGATTTACTGCTGTCCGGAAGGTCACAAACGGGAATACATCACAGGAGAGCAAATCTACCGGAATGGGATAATTCCCTGACTCTGTGGTAAAAAGCTGCCCTCCCATAAAAACTAATGACGATAATCCAGTACCGCATCAGAGTCCTGAATTTTATTTGTTCCCAGTTGCATCCCAAATAACGTTCATGCCACCCTTCCTGAGATGGTCTGCAACAATCAGAGCCAAATTCTTTATCCTGAGAAAAGAGATCACTGGGTATGTCACCGCGACATGAATCTCATCCGGATAAAACAAAAACAAAATCACCTGTTAAAAAAGGTCCCAGCAAAGACAGAAGTCGTCATCTCGAAGATGCCCGGCATCATCCCGCTGAACACCCCCTCCCGCATCCGCCGCATAAAGCGGCAAAAAAGCCTGTTCTCCCGCCAAAACACACTCCCCATTCGCACCCGCATGGCGACGAGTTACCTGCCCATACAAACCCACCCGGGCCTATCAAGCCTTCAAAAAAAGTGACCAAAACAGGTTCACGGACCTGATCTTTTTTTTAGTCTGCTCCTGGATTGGATTATTATCAGAAGCTTCAGAATATTTTTTAGCGATTTCTGTATTCTTTAAAGTCAGATAAATTTTCAACCGCATTTTAGTCTGATTCCAACCAGGAACAAAAATTTCCATCGGAGATTCCCGCTGCGTCGTGATTGACCAGTATACTTACCTATCGTTTGAACCTCTGACAGGATTCACCCGTTCAAGAGCCAGTGCAGTCTGGTTGGCAAAGGCCATAAGTATCCGGTCCTGTTCATGGGTGATGATACCATCAGGTTCCGCTGGTTTTACCCCCATTACGCCAAGGACTCCCCGTGGACTCGGGAGGGGAATATATCTGAGCCGTGATCCATGGAGAGTATCGGTGTCGTAACCGGCAATAGTTCCATGCTGGTACGCCCATGTAGCAACCGCGATGTCATCAGCATCAAGATGCAACCCGGGACTCGTGTGACATATAACCAGTTCGTTTCCTTCCGGAAGAAGGAATACACTTTCCCATTGGAAAATCCCACTGATGTGCTTTGATACGGCATGAACAATTGAAGTAACATCCACCGCAACCGCGAGATCCTGCGATAGCGCGTACAGGGTGCCGGTCTCTTTTTCCCGGATCTGGGCGGCATCGGATTGTTCACGTGCCCGGGCTACAAGCAGGCTGATCAATCCACCTACGATAATCATGCCGGCAAATGTGATGAGATACTCCGTGTCCGAGACCCTGAAAGTCAAATGAGGAGGGATGAAGAAAAAATCAAAAGCAAGTACCCCAATTACTGCAGTAAATATTGCAGGTTTCAATCCCCGTCTGAACGCGATAATCACGACTGCCAGCAGGTAGAGCATAGCCAGATTGGCAGGAGAAATGAACGACTTTACAAGCCAGCCGATCGCGGTAATGAACGCAACGAGAATGATGCTGGCGACATAATCCCTTGGGAGAGATGCCGGGAGCAACGGTTCCATTGGTATGGGTTTTTGCAGCGTTTTCTCTTCACTGCTGATGACGTACACATCAATTGTACCACTATTATGGATGAGTTGATCAACGACTGAACCAAAGACAAATTCCTGCCAGCGTGGACGCAGGGTCTTACCAATAATTATCCGGGTAATATTATGCTTTCGTGCGTATTCTATTACCGTGTTGGCCACATTGATTCCAAATACACTGGCAGTTGTGGCACCTAACTTTTCAGCAAGCTGGAGCGTGCGGGAAACCTGCTCTTTTGCTTCTTTTGAAAGGCGATGATGTGACGGTGTTTCGACATATATCGCACTCCACGGGGCATTCATCCGGTCCGCCTGTCTGCGGGCAGTTCGAACCAGCCGTTCGGAAAGCGGACCTGGCCCGACACAAATGAGCAGACTTTCTCCTGCAGCCCATGGCCCCGGGATTGCACGGGTCTGCATCCAGGCGAGCATCTGGTTGTCAACTCGTTCTGCTGCTCTGCGGAGAGCGAGTTCACGCAGGGCATACAGGTTGCCTTCGTTGAAAAACTGCTCTATTGCCCGGGCTGCCATATCGGGGACATATACTTTTCCCTCTCTGAGCCTTTGGAGAAGCTCTGGCGGAGCCAGATCGACCAGCTCTATCTCGGTTGCTTCATCAATTACCCTGTCAGGGATTGTTTCCTTGACAGTAACCCCGGTGATCTGCGCAACAACATCATTGAGGCTCTCGACATGCTGGATGTTTAAGGTAGTATAAACATCAATCCCTGCATCGAGCAGTTCCTCGATATCGACATATCTTTTGGGGTGACGTGACCCAGGCGCGTTCGTGTGTGCCAGTTCATCGACAAGGACAAGACGTGGGTGGACTGCGAGAATTGCGTCCAGATCCATTTCCGGGATCATGACACTACGGTAACTTACCATTTTCCTTTGAATAAGAGGAAGCCCTTTCACCAGTGATTCTGTTTCTGGCCTGCCATGCGTCTCGACATATCCGATTTTTACATCAATCCCCTCATTTAACCTGAGGTGAGCTGCCTGGAGCATCTCATAGGTTTTACCAACTCCGGCAATGTAACCAAGGAAAATTTTGAGCTTCCCCCGATGTTTTTGTCGTTCTTCACCCTGGACATGAGCAAGAAGAGCATCCGGATCCGGGCGATATTCATGATTTCCGACCATAAAAACCGTTTATACCCCCATGATTACGAGCAGCATGTCAATAATCTTTATTCCAATGAACGGAACGATAAGCCCACCGATCCCGTAGACAATAATGTTGTTCCTGAATGCCTCTTCTGCAGTCATCGGGCGGTAGGTCACTCCATGAAGTGCTAAGGGAATGAGAGCGATAATGATGAGGGCGTTGAAGATTACTGCCGCAAGTATTGGATTCTGGAGTCCGAGAAGATTAAGAGCTGCAAGTGCCGGATACGTCGAGACAAATGCTGCCGGTATTATAAAAAAATATTTTGCAAGGTCATTTGTGATAGAAAATGTGGTAAGTGCTCCCCGGGTCATGAGAAGCTGTTTACCGATCTCTACGATCTCTATCAGTTTTGTGGGATTGCTATCGAGGTCAATCATATTCGCTGCCTCACGTGCAGGTTGTGTACCGGTATTCATTGCAACGGCAACGTCAGCTTGTGCGAGAGCAGGGGCATCATTCGTACCATCACCAGTCATGGCGACCATCCTTCCTCCGGCCTGATATTCCCGTATGAGCCGGAGTTTGCTTTCAGGGGTTGCCTCTGCAAGGAAATCGTCCACACCTGCTTCGGCTGCAATGGTAGCTGCGGTAAGCCGGTTGTCACCCGTGATCATGACAGTCTTGATTCCCATCCTGCGCAGCTGGGCAAACCGCTCCTTGATTCCCCCTTTAACAATATCTTTTAAATGAATAACTCCAAGTGCCTTTCCGTTTTTTGTTACGACCAGTGGAGTCCCACCGGCACCGGCTATCATGCTCACTGCCTGCCGGAGAGGGTCGGATACCACATTGCCACTTTCAATTATGTGCAAAAACATTACATCCGCTGCCCCTTTCCTTATGCAAATAGTACCGCAGTCAACACCGCTCATCCTGGTATGGCTTGAAAAGGGTACAAACTGCAATTCTGGAGAGGCCGCTGAAGCTCCGACAGTCCTGCCCCTCAATCCGTACTTATCTTTTACCAGCACAACTATACTTCGACCTTCAGGTGTCTCATCAGCGAGCGACGCGAGTTGTGCAATCTTTGCAACATCAAAAATGTCTGCATTATCAACCGGAATCAATTCGACAGCCTGCCGGTTGCCAAGAGTTATGGTACCGGTTTTGTCAAGGAGCAGTACATCGACGTCTCCGGCAGCTTCGATAGCTCTTCCTGATGTTGTGATAACGTTACGCCGGATAAGCCGGTCCATGCCGGCTATGCCTATAGCGCTGAGAAGTCCGCCAATTGTAGTTGGTGCGAGACAGACAAAGAGGGCAATCAGTACGGTGATCGTCACCGGAATCCCAACACCGGCGGCTTTTACGCTATAGAGCGAGAACGCGAAGAGAGAGGCACAGACTACAATAAAAACCGCAGTTAACCCTGCAAGAAGAATGTTGAGAGCAATCTCGTTTGGAGTCTTTTGGCGTTTGGCACCTTCGATGAGGCAGATCATATGATCCAGGAAGCCTTCACCCGGGTTGGCACTTACCTGTATGATGAGCCAGTCTGACAAAATGACCGTTCCACCGGTGACAGCGCTACGATCGCCGCCAGACTCCCGGATTACCGGTGCGCTCTCTCCGGTAATCGCACTCTCGTTCACTGAAGCAATACCCTCAACAACTTCTCCATCGACAGGGATGGTATCCCCTGCCTCGACATAGAAAAGGTCTGACTTGTGCAAGGTTGACGAAGATACTACCATGAAATCTGTTGGGATTGGTTTCCTCCCTTTCTCGATTTCATAGCCGAGGTAGAGTTTCTTTGCCTCTGTATCCTGTCGCATTTTCCGAAGGGACTCTGCCTGCGCTTTTCCCCGCCCTTCAGCAAGGGCCTCTGCAAAATTAGCAAACAGGACCGTAAACCACAGCCATGCTGATATTGCTCCGATAAACCCTGCGGATTCTTCACCGTGACCACCTAATGCCTGTATCCAGAGAAGAGTTGTTATCACGCTTCCAATCTCAACCGTAAACATTACGACGTTACGGTACAGGGTACGCGGGTCGAGTTTGAGGAATGCATCAATAAATGCACGCTTGTAGAGTGCGTACTGGTGTCCCGACTTTGTCCCGGTGCCGGAATGATCAGTCATCAGATAATGCCCCCGGCAATTATTCCGAGATATTCAACGACAGGGCCAAGAGAAAGTGCGGGAAGGAAACTAAGCGCACCAACGACAATAACGACGAAGACAAGCCAGATTATAAATAAGGGGCGGTGATCGCGAAGTGTTCCGTCACTAACCGGGACGATCTTCTTTGTGACAAATGATCCCGCAAGCGCAAGTGTGATGATGGCCACAGCATACCTCCCGACAAGCATGGCAAAGGCCGTTGTGAGATTGTAGAATATGCTATTAGCTGAAAGGCCCGCAAAAGCGCTTCCATTATTCTGGGAAGCAGAGCTGAACGCATACAGGATCTCAGAAAATCCGTGTGGCCCGGGGTTGAGCACTGCTGTTCTTCCCGGATCGGTGAGAACTGCAACGGTGGTAAGCCCAAGGATGAGAAAGATTGGGATGAGGATATGCACCGTGGTAAGTGTCATCTCATAAGGTTCGATTTTCTTGCCATAGAGTTCGGGTGTTCTCCCGACCATCAGCCCGGCAATAAACATCGCAAGGATTACGAATATGAGCATGGTATACAGGCCGGATCCGACACCACCAAAAACAACCTCTCCAAGCTGTATATCGAACATCTGTACGAATCCACCAGGGGGCATGTACGAATCATGCATCGAATTGACAGCGCCACAGGACGTCACGGTTGTTACCACTGAGAATAATGCTGACGGGACGACACCAAACCTCATCTCCTTGCCTTCCATATTCCCACCGGGCTGGAGAAGAGTGGGGGTCTGGTCAATTCCCAGTGGAGTGAAAGCAGGATTGCCCTGTACTTCTGACCAGATGGTGATTCCGGCAAGTGGTATGAAAATAATCGTCATCGCGATAAGGATGGCAATACCTTTCCGCGCTGAACCGATCATTTTGCCAAAGGTATAACAGAGCGATGTTGGGATAACAAGGATAACAAGAATCTCGAGGAAATTTGATACTGGCGTTGGGTTCTCAAACGGGTGCGCTGAGTTTGCATTGAAGAATCCTCCCCCGTTTGTTCCGAGCAGCTTGATGGCTATCTGGGATGCAGCAGGTCCCAGCGGGATCGATTGCGTTGTGATAAGTTCCCCGGTACTGTCAGGGACAGGGTCGAGGAGTGGGACCTTCACCGGACCGCTGAATGACTGAACAGTTCCCTGTGAGACAAGTATAAGCGAGATGATTACACAGAAGGGCAGGAGGATGAATATGCTACGAATGAGGAGGACCCAGAAATTTCCGATGGTCGTCGCTGACCTGCGTGAGAAACCATAGATAAATGCGATGAGCACTGCCATTCCCACTGCTGCTGACATAAAGTTCTGGACTGCAAGACCAATCATCTGAGTCAGGTAACTTACCCCATTCTCTCCGGCATAAGCCTGCCAGTTGGTGTTTGTCACGAAACTGACCGCGGTATTGAGTGAGAGGTCTAAGGGGACAGTGCCGATTCCAACCGGGTTGAGCGGCAGGAACTGCTGGACACTTTGTAAGATGAAGAGAGTTGCGATCCCGATAAAAGAGAAGACTATCATGGCAACAGCAAACATCTTCCAGTCCATCTCATCGCTGCTGTTCACACCAGAGAGTGTTAGAATCCACCGTTCTACCGTCGCGAAAAGGGGAGAGAGGAATGTCTGTTCTCCGGTATACACCTTTGCCATGAATCCCCCGATCGGTACAATAAGGGCAGCAAGAATAACAAAAAGAAGAATCAGTTGGGTCCAGTCCGTCATTCTCATGCCAAGCATCAGCGGAGTCAGAACATCCGGCTGCTCCGGTAATGATGTTACCGTGATACGGTTTGTACTCAGATCGTCCAGCGCAAGGTTGAGTTTAAGAACGTTTACCCGGGGTTCACCGAACAGACCGAACTGCTGGTCTTCTGTCTGAAGTTCTACGAGTGCTACCACGTCACTCTCGTTCAGGCTCCTTTCGCGGGCGATGCGGGGGACCTGGTATTTCGCAGCAGCAACGCTGATATCCGGATCAAGTCCGCTCGCCGAACTGGTCACAAGATCAACAGGAATTGGTTGAGAATTGTCTGGATCGGCTGCTTGGAGTGCGTCAACGCGGGCTTTGACCACATCCAAAAGCGCAGGATTTGTGGGGCCAAGATTCGATCCACTTGATTCACCGGAATTATAAGGTATCGGACTAGTTGCCGAGAGACGCCCCCAGAAGTATTTTGATGAAGTGAAGGACTGGCCAATCAGGGACGAACCGACTATGTTCCCGTTGTGCTCAATTAAGTTCCCATTTGATTGTACAGGAAAAACCAGCTGTGCTATACCCGTAATAACAAGCGGATAGATGATTCCGACAATGATGGTAATTAAAAAAAAGATCACAAGTGCCGGTTTTACCTGTTTTTTTATCATAACATGAACCGGTTCATGTGTCATTCATCAGTCACCTCACCTATACAGCAATGAGGATTCCTTTACTGGGAAGTCAATCCTATCAGCGTTCCTGGTGACGATAGTTAATTCCGTTGAAGATCTTACCATCGTAAATGCACTGTCCGAAGCGCGGGCAATATCAACTATTGAAGTTTATATTTTACTGGAAGGAGACTTCCACACGTTACTATATATAATATATAGCTCTATCAAAAATTAAAATCATGGTAAACCACGCAATTGGAAGAATCTCCAAACTTCAAAATTATGACGCTGCATTATTAGAATCCTCTTTTAAAAACGAGAGAGTAAAAATAGGAACCGGACATTAAAAGCGCAGCCTGATTGTTTTTATCCAGTATCTTCCATGGGACGTTTTTTTATAGTAAGATGGGTAGTGATCACGAACCCTGTAACTACAATTACTTGTTGTGTTCAGGAAAAAAACGACAAAAGACCGGACCGGATAAATGGTGCAGCACACCGGAGTATGGCAGGTTTTTTAAGAAGTCTTTTCACCAGGATACCCGGTCGATCCATATCCCCGTACTCAACAATCGTGCGAAGAATATCCGGGTCGTCAAGTGACCTGATTATTGCATCCATATCCGCGGCAGATATTTTCTGGCGCAAAAGGAAGATCCGGTAACCAAGGTCAAGTTCGCGGCCGATATCTCCCTTCCAGCGTTTTTCATACTCACCGAGTGCGGCTGGTGAGAACGTGTCAGATTCACAACACCTGGCAGCAACTGCCGCAGCATGCCGGGCGGAACGTATTCCGGTATATACGCCCCCGCCAGAAGTTGGTTTGGCAAACCCTGCTGCATCGCCAACAAACAGTGTACGGGGACCATAGGTTTTTGGCATCAGACCCAGCGGAAGGGTTCCGGTAACCAGATGTGTTGAATCAGTTCCAAATTTTTTCTGGAACGCAGCGAAACGCTCAGCAACCTGGTTCTGGCCGCACAAACCTATCCGGGCCCTGTTGCAGCCTGTAGGGATCATCCATCCAAAAAAGTCTGGTGATGCATCAGGGTAGATCTCAACAAAGCGGGGATCACATGCCAATGGCAGGTCGACCTGTATACCGGCAAGGAACGTCTTTGCCCGGGGCATATTATGGATCCGGGCAATGGTGCTCCGCGGCCCATCAGCTGCAATGAGGAGCTTATAAGGAATTTCCTTATGGCCGTGTGCTCCCCGGGTCATAAGTGTTGTTCCCGATACCTTATACGCCGCAGTTTTCAGCTGGTACTCTGCCCCGGTGTTTGCTGCGCATTCTGCCATCTCCCGATCAAGGGCCCCCCGGTCTACGACAACCGCTTTAACCGTTTTTGCATCAATGAGAATTTCGCTTCCCAATCCGGAAATTACCCGTGCACCAGAGATTTTTGTGAGTACAGACCGTTCCGAAACCCTGCATTCAGAAAAGGCAGTATCAGAAAGGAGGCCGGCGCACTGCACCGGGTAACCAATCGTCCCGTGCTCCTCGATACAGAGAGTTGAAAGTCCTAATCGTGCACATTCAGATGCTGCAGCACTGCCAGCCGGACCTGCACCAACAATAATTACATCATACGACAAGGCAACAAAACCTTTAGAAAAATATCACGTTGACCTGGAAAAAATCTCTGAAACGGAGCGATTGCGCCATCACTTTTCATGGTTTTTTTATCTCACATGTCTTTCCATGCTGTACATCCGGTAAATCCGGTTCCGGGCCATCTTTCTGCAAATATCCTATAAGGATCGAAAACAGGCCAAACACCAATGCAAAACTGCCAAGGGTTACAATAACGAGATGTGGTAACATCTGAGGAAAATAAGTCAGGAGTAATGCAAGGAGGGTTACTCCGGAAAGAAACATACCGGGTATAAGAATGTATTTTGTCCGGGGATGTTTGAGCGCAAGCACGATATCAGTAAAGCCGTTATAAAACACGATTACTGCAATTAACAGCAAAAAAACAATTTCAACAATTTTTGGTACTAAAAAGGAGACTACCACAAGGAGGAGGAAACCAGCGGAAAGGCCAAACCAGAACAATGATTCTTCACCTTTTGAGGTGATAGCCAGGAAAAGGAAGACCAGGATAATAACACCTATTAACACCAGGAAAAGGTAATAAAACGAATCCTGCAGTTGTTCAGGAAAAAGCAGGGCTAAAACCCCGAAAATGACTCCGACAATCCCCCATACATAACAGGATAATTTTGTATCCATTCCAGACTCACCCAATGTTGGAAATGATCTGTACCAGCATCCTGATCTCCTTTTGGTGCCACAACTACAAAATTTATCCGATCATTTTTTTATTTGTTGCCGGATGGTCTTTTTTTTGATCCTGACAGAATTTTTTCCCAGGGAAAAATTCTACTGAAAATGGTTAATGGGTCCTGGCATTTATGCCGGATATAACGTTTGCTACCGGAATGGTTATTCTTTCCAGAAACTGAAAAACTCGAAGTGAAATATTTTTTGTATTGCATAGAGAATTCCAAAGAATAACAAGGCATACAAAATAAAACCTGCAAATAACTTCACAGATCCTTCAAGCCCGGTCGCGGATATAAGAATGGTTGATAGTGCATCTGCAATGAGGACCGCACCGAGAATTCCTGCAAAAAATACTACCCATTTCTTAACTGTTGCAGATTCCATGAATAGCATTGACTTTCTGACTATTAAATTTCAATGAAAAGACTAAAAAGAAGAGGTCTGGAAACAAAAAAAAAGAATATTACCGTTCTATAAGGTGTATATGTTCATCAGTCTTTTTTGCAAGGCCGTTGCGGCCCTGAAGGCGGGCAACGTCGGATATGGCTTCGAGCACATGAACAGACTCTTCAAGAAATGACAGAACGTCAGCAGGAAACATGTCGATGCCGTAATCATCCAGGATAACTGCTGCAATCTGGCGATGATCGAGCCCGTTTTCCCTCAGTTCAATCACTTTTTTTGCAAATTTTTTTTCAGGGCAACCGCATAACGGGGAATCTTTGCAGTCGCAACGGAGGAAATCATTAAAAAAAGCAAGGACCTGAGCCCTCACGGCAAAATCAAGCGCATCATAATCAAGGCGGGATGTAAGAGCCTCCAGCATCGTTCCCGAAAATGCAAATTCGGGGAGGCGAAAGCCGGTAAGCCGTTCTAACTTTTTTGCATGACGGAAGCGTGCCCGATCAGCAATCAATCCTCTTCTCCCACTCCTTCATCAAAGTTTTTCAGCGATGCCATCGCCTCGCTCATGCGTTCGCACTCAATCAGCCACTCATCAAAAAGTGTCGGCTGTTCGATATCGTCTTTTACATATTTGCTGCAGCAGGCTGCCCCGTCAATAACGCTGGCACCAATATTGGAAACGGTTTCGAGCGCTTTTTCCATATCTGTATCAATCTCATGACGTCCTTTTTTCACCAGGGTTTTGATATCCTTATCAAAGCCTCCGGCAAGGTACAACCGGCAGGATGCAAAGAGCGCAAGTTTGGGGAGCTGCAGGATCTCAACAATCTCTCCCAGGTCTCCCTGTGGTGCGGCAGACATTACAATCGTCTCTACCTGTGAGATCTTATCAACTGCTTCTTCAAACGAGAATCGCTTGTTCTGGTAAAGCTTGATAATTTTCAGCACTGAAACGGTGATGTCGACGGAAAAACCATCGAGTATCCGGAAACCTTCAGGCAACTCATCACTTTTTGGATCCGGCTCAAAACTCGACTCGCTCAATGTTTTTAACCAGTTATCCCAGCGTTCCTTGTTGTAAAAAATATAGAACAACTTGAGCGGTTCCTCTTGTGTTTTTTTGCTTTCCTTTTTTGCCATTTCATTACACTATTCGTTTTCGAATTTAAAGGATTTCGTGATTGGTGGTGTTCAGCACCAACAAATCCGGGTTTTCATACGGTATTTCATATTTGTGTTGAACGGATCACCCGGGTCATCTCTACCAATGGTTATCTCCCTTGACTTTCAATATTTGAGCAAAAAGGAGGGCAAAGGAGTGATAACAAAAGAAAAACTCGTCATGGCGAGATACGGCGAGCTCTTCTTAAAAAGCGAATCGGTCAAACATCATTTCATTGGCATGCTCCTGCGAAATATCGGAAAAGCCCTCACGGTTTCCGGATTNCTCTATCGCTTTGAAACTCCCCGCGGGCGCATCCTGATTTATGGGGATTGCCCGGAAAAGATCGCAGAAATCGTATCCCGGATTTTTGGCATTGTTGATGTGAGCGTTTGCACAAGGACGAGTTCTTCGTTACAGGATATTTGCGCAGAAGCAATCATTCTGGCGTCGGAAAAACTTCATGCCGGGATGAGTTTTGCCGTCAGGGCAAAAAGGCAGCATAAGAGCGGCCCGAACAGCCAGGAACTGGGAACCCTGATTGGGTCAGCTATTTATGACCATATACCGGGTCTCACTGTTGATTTGGATCACCCGGATTATGAGATCTTTGTTGAAGTACGTGATTTTGGCGGGCTGGTGTATGACTCACGGATCGCCGCACCCGGGGGATTGCCCTGGGGCACACAGGGAAGGGTGCTTGCGCTGCTCTCATCGGGTATCGATTCGCCGGTTGCCTCCTGGCTTGTTATGAAAAGAGGGTGTGAGATTACCCATATTCATCTCGATGCCGGTCGATGGGCTGGTAACGATGTCACTTCCTCGGCAATCGAAAACCACCGTAAGCTCTCAGGCTGGTGCAGTGGGTATCCCCTGTCGATGGTGATTGCAAACAGCGAACTTTTGTATGATCGGATGGAACAGCATCACATCCCGCCGCGCTACCGGTGTGTAATCTGCAAACGTTTCATGCTGCGGGTTGCAGGCGGCCTTATGGAAAAAGAAGGTGCACTTGCAGTCGTCACCGGGGAGAACCTGGGGCAGGTGGCTTCCCAGACCCTTGCCAACCTCACGGTCATTTCAGAAGCAGACAGCATCCCGATCCTGCGGCCGCTCATTACCTACGATAAGGAAGAAACAATCACTCTCGCCCGATCTATCGGTACCTTTGATTCTCACCCCGGCGATCTTGCGTGCCGGGCAGTTCCCTCGATGCCGGCAACTGCTGCTCTCCTCAAGACTGTACTGGATTGCGAGCAGAAAATGGGGATTGATGAGATTGTTACCATGGTTCTTTCTGATCTCCGTTATGTGACCGCTTTGAACTATGGGATTGTAAAAGAATCGTAAAATGCCTGTAAGGTAAAAAAGTGTTGACAGTGAAGAACCCCTCTATCCTGGATCAACCAGTATGTCAAAGAAAAATCCCGCCGGATATGTCGCGCTGAACCAGACCGGAGAACTTTCGGAACGGATTGATCGGGCTTTTGACCTGTTGCATTCTTGCAGTATCTGTCCCCGGAAATGTGGGGTAAACCGTATTTGTTATGAGCGGGGGTTTTGCAAAACCGGTCTCAAGCCTGTCATATCGGGTTCAGGCCCCCATTTCGGTGAAGAACCACCGCTCGTGGGCCGCAACGGTTCAGGGACGGTATTTGTTTCCCACTGCAACCTTGCCTGCGAATTTTGCCAGAATTACGATATCAGCCAGTGCGGACGTGGCAATGAACTATCCTGTAAAGAGCTGGCTGGAACTATGATCAGCCTGCAGAACCGGGGTTGCCATAACATCAATATCGTGACACCCTCCCATGTCGTCCCCCAGATGATGAAAGCAGTGAAGATTGCTGCAGATCAGGGATTTGATATCCCTATTGTCTATAACAGTGGTGGATATGATGCGGTTGATACCCTTCGGCTGCTTGATGGTATCGTTGATATCTATATGCCGGATGCAAAATATGGCAGCGATGACGTTGCACTATCCCTTTCCCATGCACCCGGCTATGTTGCATCCATGCACGCAGCCATCAGGGAGATGCACCGGCAGACAGGGAACCTTGTTATAGAAGAGGGGATAGCTGTACGCGGCCTGATAATCCGGCATCTCGTGCTCCCGGAAAATCTTGCCGGGAGTGATCATGTCCTCCCGTGGATTGCCCGGGAGATATCCCGGAATACATATGTCAATATCATGGACCAGTACCACCCTTCATGGCATACGCAAAAGGAGACCGGATCGTCCCTTCCACCTTCATTGCAACGCAAAATTACTCCTGAAGAATACCTGTTTGCAGTCAAATGCGCTCTTAACAGCGGTTTACACCGAGGTTTTTAAAAAGAGTGAAAGTATTTCACAGATTAATAGCAAGCGGATTAAAAAAATCATTTCATCCTGACATACAACTTCAGAGAAGTTTTTCTGCGTGTTCGATGACTGCCTTCAAGGCCCTGACCCGTGCATACCACTTGTTGTCGGATTCAATAACAATCCACGGGGCATAACGGGTGTTTGTCCGGGCCAGCATCTCATTCACTGCAACATCATAGAGGTCCCATTTTTCGCGGTTTCTCCAGTCTTCTTCAGTTATCTTGAATTGCTTGAGAGGATCTTCTTCGCGCTGTTTGAACCGTTTGAGTTGTTCTTCCTTGCTTATCTCAAGCCAGAACTTGATAATTCCCCCCCCACTGTTCTCAACATAGTCCTGTTCCATTTCATTGATTTCCTGGTATGCCCGTGACCATTCTTCTTCTGAACAGAAACCTTCCACACGTTCAACAAGCACCCTTCCATACCAGCTCCGGTCATAAATGGCAAAATGTCCGGCTTTAGGATATTGCCTGATAAAACGCCAGAGATAATGGTGTTCTTTTTCATAATCGTTCGGCGCAGCTACCGGTACAACATTATATCCCAGTGGGTTGATATAGCGGGCAAGACGCGTAATGTTCCCCCCTTTCCCGGCAGCATCCCACCCCTCGTAGACCACAATGAACGGAATTTTACGTTTGAAGAGAATGTAATTGAGTTCCAGCATCTCGATCTGGAGCATGTTTAACATATTCTGGCAATCTTCTTTTGAATAGGAAAAACTGGCAGAAGAATTTCTCTGGACTGGATTTTTCGGGGGTTTTGAAATGGATTTCTGTTTACCTTTTTTAGCCCGTTCATCAGTTTCTGATGCAACTCTTTTTTCAAGAGTTTTTACAAGGATTGAATACACCTTGAGAATGGTATATTTCCGGTCTGTTGCTTCAATAATATGCCAGGGTGCATAATCGGTATCGGTCTTTTCAATAAACTCCTCAATTATCGGGAGATATGAATCATAATTATGATGAAAATCCCAGGTACCCGGAGTTACCAGCCAGGCAGTAAGGGGGTTCCGCTCCCTTTCCAATAACCTTTTCTTCTGTTCTTCTTTACTGATGTGTAAAAAATATTTAACGATGATTGCACCGCTGTCGCTCATCTGACGTTCAAATACTGATATCGAATTTATCTCATCCTTGAGGGATTTTTTCCAGCCGATGCTTGATATTTTCTCTGCAAGTGCTCTGCTGTACCAGCTGCGGGCAAAAAGGGCTATGCGACCATTAGCAGGGATTTTTATCCAGAATCTCCACATGAACGGACGCGCCTGTTCTTCATCGGTAGCTTTATCACTTGCATGGAGGGTAAATCCACGGGGGTCGAGTGCCTGGATAATCTCTTTTGTGGACATGGTGATACCCGATGCATTCCAGCCTTCGATAACAATTATCGTTGGGATTTTCAGGTCACGAAGTGTCCGCTGAAGTACAGCCAGCCGCTCTTTTAAGGGAGATAAGGATTTTTCAAAATTTTCATCATCAATTTTTTTTGTCAGGTCAACCTTTTCAAACATTTCCCCTACCTCACGATAACCTAAAATCCCAGCCAGTTCCGTGTTAAACGGATTGTAGGGCATCACGCCTAATAAATACTACGAGAGTTTTTAATGCGGAAAAAAACCATGATTTTTTATCTTCAGTTTTTCATGAGAAGATTCCTTGACTACAAAAAAATTCAAAAATTATTGGTGAAAGCAGGGACTTCCTGCTGTGAATAGAGAGTAGCCCTAAGATAAAGCAATGAGCAGCTCCCTTTTTTATTAAAAAAATTACTTTTTAAGTCTGAGACCGTTGTCGTATGCGATCGATATAAATGCATCTGCAAGGTAGTGTGCCTGTTTTTTTGTTGTACCATAGGTATTGAATTTCCACACTTTTGTTGCACCGGGAATCAGGCCGGAGACGCCTTTTTTTTCAAGGGAGCTTGATAGATAAAATCCTCGTTGTTTGTGAAATTCTGCTACCGTGTCAAATGAGGCAGTTGTGTCTACCCGCGTCATTGTGTGCTTTCGGGGATATTCCGAAAGGCACTGTGTACCTTCAATGGAAAGGAGTGCATCCATCACAAGAGCATGGTTATTCAGCTCGCGATCGAAATGCCTGACGCGTTCTTTGACATGAGGGAATGATGCCATCATACCGACCAGCGTAACTCCCATCAATGTACAGCCCATCATCTCAGGTTCCTTAATACCGAATTTCCGGTTTGTCACATCCCCGGCAATTGCGGTAGTGCGAAAGACTTCTGCTGCCCGCTCCGCCGTAACCGCTAGAATACCAGACGGTGCAGGAGCTGCCATACTCTTATGTCCGGATCCGACAACAAAATCAACACCCAGCGCTTTTCCATCTACCGGCAGGATCCCAACTGTATAAGCCCCGTTATACAAAACCGGGATATCATGTTCCTTAGCGACCTTTGTGACAGCCTTTACATCATGCAGGTTCCCGTACTGGTAATCGACATGGTCAATAAAAGCAAGAACCGGGGGTCTGCCAAATTCCCGTTTGACCTCTTCAATTTTAGCTGCTGTTGCTTCAGGGGTAACCATATGATTTGAATCGGCCGGGATCTCACGGGCGATTCCCCCGGCTTCTTCGACTGCAAGGAATTCGGTGTAATGAGACAGGGAGGTGAGGAGTACCGGGTCTCCTTTGTGTACGTATGTGTGCGCCACTGCCTGGAACCCCCGGCGGGCACCAGGGACTGTCCTGACAGTATCCATATTGAGCCATGCAGCTACATCCTTGTGGAACTCTGCAATCGGGGGTTTGCTGATATAATCGAGACGATTGGGTTTGCGGCAGTTGTCACAGACCGAATACCCGTCACCATAGGCGATGACTGCTTTCATTGCATCGGGTGTGAGTCTGCCACCAGCCTGGATTGGATCGATGTTAATAAAGAGCTCATCAACCTGTCGGGCTTCTATGCCGGCACCGCACCTCATTTGAGCATCTCCTGTTTTAATGATACAACCTGCCGTTCGAGATTGTCCAGCAGCCGCTGGGCCTGGGCCCTTTGCTCAGCGTCAAGTTCATGGGAGGGTGCAGTCTCCCTGAGGACGGCCCTGAGATCCGTGAGAGTATATAGTGCCTGGAAAGTCATGTCGACAGCCCGTTTTGACATCGAATCACCTTACTAGTATTGGGACATTAAAGAAATAAGTAATCGTTAATGGATTTTTATCCACCATGATTGGGATATTGTTTTTTTTGCAATCCCAAATGTTATGATCTTGTTTATCTGCGAAGGTATACCATTCTGGAAATCTTGATAGTGAAATCGTGAGAAAATTATATCCTTACCCAGACCAATAGGAAAAATCATGGGGAAAAAAGCGGTAGTTGAAAAACCACGACTCGAACAACACTATGACTATGTCATGAGTAAAATTACGGCATGGGAACAGGAGCGTTCGTCAGGCTCTCAACTCGTGCCGTGGATCCTGCTCATACTCGGTGCATTTGTAACAACCCTGGGAATTTTCTATGGATTATTCCGGGGCAGTTTCACCATTGGCATGATTATTGGAATCATTGGCATCCTGATGATTATTGTTGCGTGGCGATTATCAAAGCAACGTACAAAAGGCGCAAAGAACATTGACGATAAAATCATTAATTTCAAAAATGAGCTCTCCCGTATTGAAAAAGAGGGATGAATAAGGGATTCCACCAGTTATACGTTTGCGATGTATAAACAACGCGAGAGAATCTCGGTGAATTGCAGAAAATCCCATTTTTAATTTCTTTCAATACAGGCATTAATGCTATAGTTTTTTGACTGGAAACAAAAGACTCTTATTTCAGGTATTTTTGGCGATTAGTTCCTTAATCCTCAAGGAAAAATGATTTCCCCGACTCATTTTCTCCATTATACTTATAAACAAGGACAGAACAATTAGTGATTGTATGGCTGAACAGACTGTTACATCCCAGCAGGCGGATCCCGATGTCCGCCTCTTTCCCTGGTGGCTTGTCCTCCTGTGGGGTATTTTTGCAGTAATGATTGGAGCGTTGTTTTTGGCGTATCCCTACAACTCGCTCATGACATCTATCGTATTCCTCGGCGTTTACTGGTTTGTCGGTGGAATCTTTACCCTGTTTGCAGCGTTCATGGAACCAACTGACCGTGGCTGGAAGATTTTAATTGCAATCATCAGTATCATTGCCGGTCTCGCCATCCTTGGATATCCGCTTTACAGTTTCTTAATCCTGCCCGCTTTCTTTGTCATTTTCGTGGGATTCTGGGCTCTCTTTGTCGGTGCGATCAAGATCTGGCAGGGTTTTGCCGGAAAAGACTGGGGTGCAGTAATACTGGGTATTATCAGCATCATCTTTGGTTGCCTGCTGCTCGGTTCCCCCTATGTAGCAGTTGCTCTTCTCCCCTATATCTTCGGAGGATTCGCACTCGTTGGTGGTATCGCTGCCATCGTAGTCTCCTTCATGATACGAGGACAACAGAAGGCAGCATAAGTCCAAAAACTCTTTTTTTATTGAATTCTGTTCGCATAGGGTACGATCTGAGTGTTATTATCTGGATTTTATCAAAATATTTTTGTGGTACTGCAGGACTATTTCTGAAATTATTTTTTAAGGTATTATTACCAAAATAACAACAAAATATCCATAAAAAGTACACTGAACAGGGAGGTCTGGAGTGGAATTTAACAATAATGTTCTGATTATCGGGTATGGTGCGGTAGCCAAGTGCACGCTTCCTATCCTGCTTCGGCATGTAACAATACCGCTTGAAAATATAACGATTATTGATTTTAAGGATAAAGCACAGGATTTAAAAGCGTGGACATCGGGAGGCCTCCGCTTTTTCAAGCGCAAAGTGACTCCTGAGAACCTGCAAAAAATCTTGTCAGAATATCTCTCTCCTGGGGGCCTGCTCATAGATCTTGCATGGAACATTGACTGCTGTGAGCTGGTCCAGTGGTGCCATGACAATAATGTCCTGTATGTGAATACATCAGTGGAAGCGTGGGATCCTGACGCTGTAAAATTTACTGCCAGCCCGTATGAAAAAACCCTGTATTACCGGCAGATGAAACTTCATGATCTGACAAAAGACTGGCACGATGGTGCTACATCTGTAGTCGATCATGGTGCAAATCCCGGATTAATCTCCCACTTTGCGCGGCAGGGCCTTGTAGATATAGCGCGCCGGATGATTGCCGATGGTATTGCTGTTGACCCGGACCTGATGCAAGACCAGATCCGCAAGAATGATTTTGCTGCACTTGCCATGGAAAGCGGTATAAAAGTCATTCACTGTTCGGAGCGGGACACCCAGATCTCCCGCTCACCAAAGAAAGTCAATGAGTTTGTCGGGACCTGGTGTATTGAAGGACTCAGGGAGGAAGGTACTGCACCTGCAGAAATCGGGTGGGGGACTCATGAAAAAGAGTTGCCCGATCAGGCTCATATCCCTCCGTTCGGGCCTAAAAATGAGATCCTCCTCGCCCGAATGGGTATCAATACCTGGGTACGATCCTGGGTTCCCAACGATGAGATCGTCGGCATGGTTATCCGGCATGGTGAAGCGTTTGGCATATCAGACCGCTGGACTGTCTGGCAGGATGGAAAGGCGATTTACCGGCCAACGGTTCATTATGCCTATCTTCCCTGTGATGCGACAATTGCCTCGCTGCATGAATTGCGGGGCAGGAATTATGAACTGCAGCAAAAATTACGGATATTGAATGACCGTGAGATCATATCCGGGGCAGATATGTTAGGTGCCCTTCTTATGGGTCATCCCTATCATTCATGGTGGACGGGAAGTATCCTTTCTATTGAAGAGGCAAAGTCTCTTGCCCCCGGTCAGAATGCAACAACAGTGCAGGTTGCACTTGGAGTTGTGACTGCCGTAATGTGGATGATAGAAAACCCCAAAAGGGGTTTTTGCCTTCCTGACGACCTTCCCTATGAGTGTGTGCTTGACATTGCAAAGCCATACCTTGGGGAATTCGTTTCCGCTCCATCTGACTGGACACCGTTGAAAAACCGGAATGTGTACTTCAAGGAGAATCCTGAGAACAATTATGATTATAATGATGTCTGGCAATTCAAAAACTTCTTATTTGTGCGATGAATCAATCTTGTACTATTGAGGTGGTAAAAGCAGTGAAAAAAGAAGAAAAAACCAGGGAACATGATGACGGGGTTCCTCATATCGGGAAAGCACGAAAGGAACTGCTGCAAAAACTTGCACGCGAGCACGGGACACCCATCTTTGTGATTGACCATGAAAAGATCCGCTCGAATTACCGGGAATTTAAAAAAGTCCTGCCCAAGATCCAGGTATATTACGCGGTAAAAGCAAATTCAAATCCTGAAATTGTCAGGACGCTCTTTGAGATAGGGTCCAGTTTTGATGTTGCATCCATGCCAGAGTTCATGATTGTCTATGAAAACATCAAAAAGATGCCAAAAAAGGAGCGGCAGGCCTGGATTTGGGACAAGATCATTTATGCAAATACCATAAAACCGATTGAAACCTTGGAAGCTCTCGATCATTACAAGCCCCTTGTTACATTCGATAATTATGAAGAACTGAAAAAAATCAAGAAACATGCACCGCATGCCGGCCTGGTCCTGCGGATCCGCGTCCCCAATACCGGTTCAATGGTAGAACTCTCCTCAAAGTTCGGTGCTCATCCGGGTGAAGCGGTCGATCTGATTGCCAATGCATTCGATTTGGGTCTTGTAGTAGAAGGATTAAGTTTCCATGTCGGAAGCCAGTGTACCAACTTTGAGAATTATGTCAAGGCCCTGCAGCTCTCTGCCGATATTATCCGGGAAACAGAGGAAAGAACGGGTAAAAAGATCAGAATACTTGACATCGGCGGTGGTTTTCCGGTGAAGTATCACCCGGAAGTAAAATCTGTACGGACGCTGGCAAAAAAACTGGAAGCTGAAATTAAACGCCTATTCCCGCCGGACATGGAAATTTTAGCAGAACCGGGGAGGTTCCTTGTAGCAAATGCCTGCATGGTTGTAGCCAAGGTGGTGGGCAAAGCGTTCCGCGACGGGAAGCCCTGTTATTATATTAATGACGGGGTCTATCACACATATTCCGGACAGGTTTTTGATCATGTCACGTACCCGGTGCTGTCTTTTGATGATGGTGAAACCCACATGTCGGCCGTGTTCGGACCTACCTGCGATGCCTTTGATACTATCACCCTCTCTGCCGACCTGCCTGATCTTGAAATCGGTGATCTGGTCTATTCTGAAAACATCGGTGCCTATTCGCATGCTTCATCCACCTACTTTAATGGTTTTCCCCCGGCAAAAGTTGTGCATATCAACCGGTAATTTTAACCTTTTTCCTCTATTTTTCCCCAACACTATCCCTGCGCTATCATATCCGATGGTAAAATACGGATATTGAAAATTCCAAAAAACTAAAACTGCATCACGGTGCTGAATTGCGGCATGCCGGGCAGTTCAGCGCATAATCACGGATTCCTTCATTCCATGGCTTGAATCCAATGCAGACTTTGGGTTTGGCAGCGTGAATTCTGCAATACACCTTCCCGTCATCATAACGGAAGAAAAAGGGGCAGTGTGTCATCGCTCTTCCTTTGGTATCCACCCAATAATCAATACGGACAATATCCGGAAGGTCTGCTGGTAGAAGATTACGTCCGTTACGATGTTTTCCGTCGGAGAATGTAAGGGAAACGTGCTGAAGGATATCCTGCCGGTTGGCATGTATCCACGGAATAAGATCTTCAATTACCCCTTTCTGGCCCCATCCCCATTTCTCACAGCATTTACCACATTGCAGGCAGTCCTGGACGAGAGGCATGTATTGTCACCATACAATATTGTACACGAATCCCTGATAGTCATTATTTTTTAATCCGGTATCCGGAGTTTTCATTCCCGATTTTTGATCTTTTCTTGATCTTTGATACACGGAATTAAGCATACTGTTGCCATATGAATATATATGAAATACATTACCTGCAATGCATTACTTTATCAACAGGAATGGGAAGTATTGATGTATGATACGCCCGGAAGATGTTGAAACAATCCTGACGACGCAGGACTTGTCAATATACCTCAAAGATATGGTGCAAAAAGAAGATCGTGACCTGAAAATTGATATCGATTATGAATCAGGTGAATTATTCATCAGTTGTCCCGGCTTTTCATTCGGACTCTCGATAAAGACCGATCCATTTGGTGTATGGGTGATCAGTGAACTGATATCCCAGGAAAATGACGGGATTTTTACCCAGTCAGGTAATTTCCACAAGACTGAAAAAACGATGACCGTTCTCAGGGCGGCAGCCAGTTGGATCCGGGACCTTGAAGAAAGCACCAGAACGACTGTAAAAATATGCTGAAATCATACATGTCCAATCCTGATTACATCTGGAATATATTAAAAAATCGGCGTCAATAAACAAAAGATGAGCCATAAAACAGTTCAGCTTTTTGAAAAAAGTATCCGGCTTTTCAGGTGGATAACACCCCAGATAGTACCTTTAACTTTGCTGTCAATATGGACACGGATCTCAGGAAGTATATCCCGTGGAGTCTGGATAATCATGGGAAAAACTGCAAGGTTTTCTTTGCCGGTAGTTTCAATGTCAAATAATGGTATGGGGAGAAATACTTCACCGAATACTTCATGGTCGTTTTTAAGCATCGCCATATATTCAAACAACCCGTGCGGGGGTATTCCCAGATAGAAACCGGATTTTTTGCTGTATATACCGGTAATTTTTGTGTCTGCGCCGGATATGAATTCAAAGCGGTTTTCCGGCGTCTCATCAGGAAATCCCGTTCCTTTAAAAGATTCTGCTGTCAAATCCAATGCAGGGGATGAGAGAATACCTGTTCCGCCCGCTTTGATCATTGCCGGAATAATCCCTCGCTCACGGGGAGAATATTTGAGAATTTTTACGTAGGGAGGGAACACAAATTCCAGAATTGCATTGACAAAACAGGCAGTTGATGGATCCTCCATCCGGATACGCGTGACAAATATGATGGTATAAAAATCGTGGTTTTTCATGTGCTCTTCCCGGCCAGGATCTTCAATAAGCAGTTTTTTAATTTCTTCACGAGAGGTCCGGGTTGATATCTTTGTTATCGAGATCAAGGCATCCGGCCCGGATACTATGTCACTTGTCGGGAGATTTTCAGACGGGGTCGTGAAGACGCCGGGGTCTATAAGATTATTTTTTGCAGGATCGTGCCGGTACTGATCTTTCATCAATTTTGCAGATGATATGGCGATTTCAGATCGTAATTCTGCTTCAACAGATTCAACCCCGACACTATTATCCGCCATGACCAATCCTCAGTATCACTTAAAATACCACACTGATAATAAATTTGCTGATTTTTTGATCCGGTGCATTACAGTAAGTCCCGATGAATTTTTATTTGTATTCAGAAAAAATTCCTACACCCTCGAAATGATAAAAAAATGGTAGAATAAAAAGGAGATAATGTATGTTCAAATCATCTCTTTTTTGTGTCCTGTTTTTTCATTGAGGTTTTTTTCCAGATCCCAGAGCAGGAACAGGTCAATATCGGCATAGGTTTTTTTCCCGACTTCAAAGGGGTTGTCCATGTCCTTTATCAGCAGCAGGAGTGCAATCAGCAGCATGCTGAGAACAAAAAAAAGGACAAGGCCTTCGTAAAAAGGATCAAGTTTTACAAAAAATAACAGGATAATGACCCCGGCAGCGGCGAGCTCTGAAATCGCATACGCAGCAGGAATGAATGAAGTTTCCGCAATCGTTTTGACCCGATGGGAAATCCGATCAATGTTCGTCAGTTCCGTTTTTAATTTAATGACATAGTTCGGAGGCACACCCATATCCACAAGCCGGGAGATATCAGTATTAAGAGGATCAAGTGCGTTGTCCATTTCCTTCATATTCCACACGTTGTTCCTGAAATTTTTGGTGATGCACCGCATCAGGGCAGCAGTATTCTCCTTCATACGGGAAACAACCACCGGATCCTGGATCCTTACGAGATCAAGATCACTGTAAAACGACCGGATAGAAGTAGCTATCTCACTGGGTATCTTTTCACTTTCCTTATAATCAGTCAGGGTGCCGGCAAAAATAATGGCAATGGTAAAAATCGCTCCGCCGATAAATGCGGTGATGAGATTGGTTACGTTCAGTACATCAAGATTCAGGTAATCAAATACCAGCCGCACTACCAGCAGAGCACCGGTAATTCCTGCTGCCTTGATAATCAGTCCCCATGTGTTCATGAATGATTCATTATTGTTAGAAGATTCCTCTGTCATTAATCGTTACCTCCGACGATTGGTGCATTCATTTTTTTATTCTCTACTATTATCTTGTATCCCTCAAACCAGAGCACACTGATACCTCCGGCAAAAATACATGCCAGAAGTTCAACAGGACTTATCGTCCCGAACCGGAATAAATCCTGAAGCACCGGAACGTACAGGACAAGCAACAGACAGATGATTGTCCCGACAAAAACCCATGCTAGTGCCCGGTTCGGCGTGCGCAGTGAGGTGATGATGGTATCTGACCATGAACGATTTGTCAGGATCAGGCAAAGGTTGGCAACAACAATTGTGGCAAACGTCAGGGCACGGACTTTTTCTTCATCCAGACCCTGGTACAGGGCAATCCAGTATACTACAAATACAATTGCCAGGACAACAAAACCCTG